>OAUP01000001.1_pt1 | contig 257910 bp, 257 predicted proteins | sample 1476301 | NCBI WGS metagenome assembly OAUP01 (sample SAMEA2580055, study PRJEB22360) | human gut metagenome | biome: human gut; feature: human-associated habitat; material: faeces | place: Denmark | collected 2008/2010 | reverse complement strand
CCACCATGATGGCACCACGGCAGATGGTCCAGATACCTGCACCATCACGGTATGCCGTGGTGTGGTTGCCTTCCTTTTCATCCAGAAACTGGTCGAGAATGTCAGGCGCAGGCGCACCAGCGGCAATCAGCGCCAGAACGGCAGCCGACAGGCCGTATTTGATTTTGGTGTTCATGGATATATTAAATATTCAGCCGCTGTCCCGGGCCCACTAAATACGCACTTTAAGATAAGTCAGCCCCGGATGAAGCCAGTAAGCCGGCACTTTTTTAAAGGGTGGAGTATTAAAATCACGAAGAAGAGCCTCCCGCACAATTGCATCCTTATCAGCACCACTGGCCAGCGCTTCAATCTCAGCGGCTACCTGAAGATATCCCATGCAACGGCCAACGCGCTTCATCAGCCCCTGCTTTTTATTGTTCTTCAGGTAATCAATGGCAAATTCAATGAGCTCCTCACTGTGCTGGTGCGATGGAGGTGTTACTTTCCCATTTTCTGAGATGGTTATTTTCCCAGCATCACCGGATACAACAAAGGATGGCCGGTTACACTCCCATTCCAGCTCACTGAAATTATCATTATGAATACTGAAACACTCTGCGAGATTTCTGCTCATCACTTTCCGACAATAATCGTCAAACGCAGCAAACTGCTCATCGCGGCGTTTTTCTTCAGGCCGCTGAAGATGCTCTTTCAACCGTGAAGCGCAGCTTAGATGCGCCGCGCGATCAAGAATAGTTTCTTTCATTTCATCTGCTGCAAGCACCTCATTTTTTGTTGGGGTGCTTTTTTTCAATTCAGCGATATAGCACTCCAGTTTTTCAATGCGTGATTCAATATCATCGTTTTCTGACCGCAATGCCGTCGGTGGCGTCTTCAGAGAACCCGTAATTATTCCCGGTAGTTTTCCTCTGTAGGTTATCAACACATCCTGCGCCTCTAAAATTATGGGGCGCTTTTCCGGCGACTGCTCATCCCCTTCACATAAAGCGGCAGCAATATCCATGAAAAACTGCTTCGCCTGTTTTTTCGCCTCAGCTTCGTAAAATTCCAGCGTGGCACCTTCAGTACGGTCAAGACTAATCGCCACATTTGGCAACAACAACGACGGCTGCCCGGCAATTTCCAGTGCCACAGTAACAGTAATCTTATCCGGGTAATTATTTATCCCTTTAACAACCAGTTCGTATTGTTTATTCATCGTCTACTCTCCCCCGCGCAGCCTTACGCCGGTCTTCTTTAATTTTGAAATACAGGTTCGTCAGATATGTCAGCAGCCCAAACAGCAGACTCCCCAGCACGCCTATTGCCGCCCACTGAGACGGGGAAACCCTGTCCAGCAACTGCAGGAACCAGTAGCCCGTTCCCACCGCTGACGTGGTGTATGACACACCTGTTGTGATTTTTTCCATCTGGTACATACCCCGTCTCCCGTACTCGGAAGCTCACAACAACAAAAGGGCCACCAGCTCTTTACTGATGACCCTGACTCACCGTTACAGCATTGTGCCCGATTCTGGCTGTGTGTCTGTCATATCCGTCACCGGTGACTCCGGCTGAATATCACCATTTTCCGTGGTGACATCTTCCGCCTGTGGTTCCGGAAGCAGTTCCGGGGATGGTTCCGGCTGTGCACCAAGCAATTCATCCAGAATTGAATCCACTTCTGCATCAAGACGCTCTTCCAGATTCTGGCGGAGTTTTTGTTTCAGGACGCTTCTGACTTCTTCAGAGCGAATGACTTCCTTCACTGCCTCAGCAGTGACCAGTTGTTTTATATCTGTCATGAGATTTTCTCGTTGAAAGGGGTTATTAAGAAGGTTGTTCCGGAATGAGTGGGGCTTCTGTTTTTGCTCCGGCTGACTGAGTGGCGCTGATTTTCTCAGCGGCCCTTTTGTCAATCTGTCTGCGCCAGAAGTCGCGTACTGCCCTGTATCCACCCGAAAGCAGATACAACACACAGACCACCGTACAGAAGTACAGCATTAACTGGTTGATGAATGTCATGGTTTATTACCGTTACTGTTGACAATGAGAACTGTTTTCATTTAGAAATGATTGATGTCGAAAGCATCCTTTCGTTAGATTCTCCATTGGGATTACCTCCGCCAGTCTCCATTCCTGTTGCTGGCGGTTTTTTTCGTCTGTTATGCTGCTACGGCATTCACACCAACAGTAAGACTTTCAATCAGCACAGGGTAAGTTGCCGCATTTCCGGTAATATCCGTAATTGCCAGCGCGTTGGCCTCAAAGGCTGCATTCGTCCATCTGGTCAGCGTAAACGGTTTTCCTGCTGCATTATCAAGCACCGGCGTGACGTTCAGCGAGCCACCACCCGGGAAGCGGAAAGTCAGCGTGTGCCAGTCGTGATCGAACGGACCATAACTACCAAGCCGCTGTGATGTGGTGTTTGCATGATACATCACATTGATGTTTGTTTTATCAGTCTGCAGATAGAAGGCCGCAATATAACCCTCCTCTGATTCCGCTCCCGGCCATCCACTACCGCGCCAGTAAATACCCGCAGAATATTGATTTGCAGAAGCATTGAGAGATACATCATCGGGGATTTTAAAGCGCAGCGTGATTTCACCGCCGTTATCGAACAGCTCCTTCCCCTTACCGGCATCAATTGCGTGCGATACTTTCCAGGTCTTTTTCTGTGCAAGACCATTTTCTGGTTTTTCAAGACGAAGGGCTTTTTTACCTGAACCACTGTCACTGACCAGCGTGTTTTTGACATCTGTCAGCGTCCAGCCCTGCGAAGCCAGATCGGCATTTTCCGCATTCGCATCATAAGCCAGCACTGACTGTATCTTTGTCGGGACAACGGATTCAGGCTGAGTATCGCCACTCTCCTGTGCTGGTTGCGATACGCCTCCGCCTGAAGAAACCGCGGCTTTTGTCACTTTCCCGGAAACAAAATCTGCCACTCTGCCCACATGCAGAAGAATGGCTGTTGCCAGACGGTCGGAAATAATTCCGCGACGCGCCCATGAACCAAAGTGGGTTTTACGATCGGATGTTGTCCAGCTCTTCGCATCCGTTCGTCCACCGGAACCATAATACCCGATAGCCGGAATATCCGGGTCTTCTGACGGTTCATTGGTCCCGACTTTCTGACCATTGTCATCCATCATAAACGGCACAAAGAAGATATTTTTACCGGCTTTGGTTTTGTATGCGCCATAGACGGCATCGTATTGCGCTGAATACGTCTCCTTCCAGTAGTACGTCGTGTCACCACAAATCCAGGGCACCAGAGAAGGAGAAGCACCAGCGCACTGACCGGATACTCCCGCCAGGTCAGAACGGTATTTTTCCACCATGGCATCAAACATGGCGGGCTGACTGGCGTACGCTCCCTGTTTTAAATCAAACTCGCCCTGCATCCAGACAACACAAAGCAGTATGTTTTTGGGGTTTGCCTTCAGCGCGGCCTGAGTGCGTGTCAGCAGGTCTTTATACAACGGCTTATCAACGCCCCATCGTTCAGATTTATCCGACGCTCCTGAACTTTCACTGAACGTTCCGTCAGCACCGGCTGTAAACGCAGAGCCACCACGACAGCACGGCACTAACAAAATACCCGCATTTTCCGGCATAAAGGGCAACAGCTTTTTGGCAATATGCAATCCCTGTCCGACACACCCATACTGCTCTGCGCTGGCTTTCGGATGAGAAAAACGGCTCAAATCCTGCACATCATGCAGGCAGTGGTCCGCCGGAATGATGTCGTTATATGCACAGGCCGCACCACCCGGTGTCACCGTACTGCGACGCGCCAGCTGTTTAATACGCGGGTCCGGATGGTCATATGTCTCCGGCAGCGGCAGGCCTTCACCATACGCCATGCCGTTTGACTGTCCGGCCAGCGCAATGACAAAGTAATATTCTGGTTCAACAACAACAGTCCGGGTACCATCTCCCCCCGGTGAAACTACCGGAGAGGTCATATCCCCTTCAGCGACTATAGCCTGGATAAATTCAGCACCATAACCCGCGTTTGAGATAATCGGACTACCATAGGGTTGCCAGCCTTCCTTCAGTTTTTGCGTCAGTTTTCCTGCGAGGTCTGACGGCGATGATGCCCTGACCACGTCATAGTGTTTAAATGCCATTATTCCTCCCGGCAGGGATAGTGTATGCAATCAAGATAAGGTGCGGGCTGACGTCAGTCATGGACAAGGGTTCAGAAACAGGAGGATGACTACAGCCCGCAATACGAAAAAGACCATACAGTTGCGCAGAGTGATTACTATCAGGTATTATTCGCCAGCTGAAAATTGATCACTTCACGTTTTGTTGTTTATTCCTTGCCACCCGCGCTTCCCGGCGCGGGCTTTTTTTTATCCAACAAGAAAGCCCCTCCGGAGAGGGGCTGGAGAGTAGCGCTATGTACCGTTCATGCATGGTGCAGGGTGCCTCCCGGTGAGTTCAGTATCAGCACCTGAACCCGCACCAGAAAGGATAAGGGGTGTGACCAAACACCTGTCGCTGATATGCCCCTCCGCACAGGGGGATTCACCATGCCATATTTTTTTAACAAACTTCCCGCTGGCCAGACAATAATCGCCAGCCTGAATTGTGAGTAACGTGGCATTTTACGGGAAAACTGTTTTCTGCAGTAAAAAGGCCCGCCGGAGCGAGCCTGGAAGGATAGCGGTCATGTGATGCCGGTTTCCCGGTAACTCAGCATCGGTATCTGAGTCAACGTTTTCTCTACTGGGTCATTTCCGATACGTTCCGCCTTCCGGCAGACTTTCATCACGTCAGAAAATATAGCACCCTGAGTAACAGGACAGTACTCAGAATTCAGGAAACTGTGACACATCCTGCACAGAAAAGCCCCTCCGGAGAGGGGCTGAAGTATAGCCTAATTTCTGTCTGTCGCATGGTGCCAGGTGCCTCCCGGTAAATTCAGCCTGGCTACTGAATTTGCATGTTCGCTGGATCATACACTTTGCCAGATGCCCCGCCGCTGAGGGGGATTCACCACGCGATGCAATTTTTAACAAATTCTCCGGCAGCCAGACAATCATCAAGCTGTGGAATTGTGAGGTATTTAAAAATTTCGCAGCCTCTTGCCACCCGCTTTTCACAAAAATCGTATGTAGAAGGCCGCAGCGTAACTATCACTGATGAATTCAGGACACCCAGAGGCTACGGCTCAGTTTGGATTGTGGCGGCCGGAATCGAACCAGCTCCCATCGGTGCGCTGCCGATTACAATACGCGCGGCGATCCGCTACATGACTAGTATTTTCACAGTCGCCTGTCTGCTAGCTCGCCATTGAGCTTCACCACAACGATAAGAGCACTGCGCACACCTTTCACCAATTCCACGAGGTCTGCGGGTTCAATGCTCTTACCTGTTGTGCAAACAAAAAGCCCCGACATTTCTGCCGAGGCCTTTACCTAATCTAGCCAGTATGCCGATCCTAAATATTATCGACGACCGAGGTAAATCAGGATTTCTCTTTCGCTTCTCAGTGCGCTTTTGCTCCGAGCATACACAAAACATACTACTTTCATTTCTCGAAAGCAACGCATTTACAAAAAATATTTTGCATCATCCAGCAATCACTAGAAGTTCTTTCTCCAATTCTCGCTTCATTGCATAAAACATTTCTGAATCAAGGACCCTCTCGCACCACACGACCCGCCTCCGGCAATACTGAATATCAACTCCTGTTATCTGAGAAATCATCCTGGCGATATCTTGCGTGCTGTCGCGATTGCAATATCGCCTAATAGCTACATCACGGACAGGGCTTTCACGATGAAAGGTCTCAACCATCACACGTTCAACGAAAGCAGCATCATCGGATTCTTTGGCGAGAGCAATGATATTACCTGCCGATGACTGAGGGATGACCAGTTCTCGGGCTTTCTGATGGAGTTCATCTCCACGTAGTCCGTCTTCTTCATACAGACGCATGACAACAGACTCAATCTGCTTAGCTTTGTCATCGCTCCACTGACTGCGAATCATCAGTCGCCCAATAACGTTAATTGCACCACAAGGAGAATCATCACCAGCGTTAACATTTCCCCATACCTGTAGCATGTAGTGAACCCATGCTTTCTGACGAGAGTTAATGATTTTCTTCGGATGCCTCCATATGCGGCGGAAATGAGCATCATTAATAAAGTTAACCATGCCGAATACTGGGGTTAGCCGCATCACAGCCCCCATCCTTTACAATGACACCACACTTCAAACATTCGTTTCACAACTTCACGGCAGTAGAAACCGTCAGCATCACGTGTCAGGTCATAGCGATCTCCGTGCTTCAGTCTCATATAGCATTCGAATAATCTGTTCATATACTCTTCGCCATGAACTCCGCTATTACGCTGCTCATGCGCTTTTCCAGACGACCTGAATAAAGCCATGCGTTCAGGCACCTGCTGAATATCACGCATCAGTAGCTTTCCCCTTATCCCATCCACGATGAACCATAAGGACACCGTTGACGACGGCGTGCCGTTTGCCTTCTTTATCACCGACATATTTTCTGACCGTAGCACGATTACAGTTCAGTTTTCGTGAAACTTCAGTCATATTGCCTCGTGCCTGGATAAGCAATTCCGGTATTGTTTGAATTGTGGCGTTCATATGTTCTCCAGTTCGGTGATTTTTATCCCCACTCTACCGCCAGGCACTTTCACGCCGCGAATTACGCGAATGTCATCGAATTGCACGTCGTCTTCCGCAAATCCGGCGTGGATAAGAGAGTCGAGTAAACCTTTCAGGATGTTATCGAGGTCGCGACGGCGGGAATCTGGTGGTTCAGCAATAATTGTGATGCGAAGTCGTGATTTAGTGAAAATGTCTAATCTGAGTTGCCGGATGATTTGCTGTACGTCTTTTCGGTATTTCTGGCCTTTATCGCTGATGTAGTACTGGCTTCCCCGTCTTCGCCAGTAGGTATTCACCGTCGGCGGCCAGGGAAGCACAAACTCATATTCATTCATGACTTAATCTTCCCCTCCTTCAGCAATATCGCCAGCGTCCTGATCACGCCTTCCAGGTGGTAAAGTCTGGCGTCGTTGTTGTCGAGAATGCGAGTACGGCGATCGATTTCATTATGGCAGTCACTACAGGCCCATGCAGCCAACAGATCATCTGGCTTTGTTCCCGTTCCGCAAATTCCAGCCATTCGGTAATGCGCCAGAACTGTAGTTTCAGGGTTGCCATTGCATACGCCATAAATCCGTACCTGGCATTCTCTGCCGCGCGCTTCTTTGCGTAGGTTTGTCATCATCTTATTCCTCATGCAGTAGGCTATCCGGAGTGACAATTAAATCTTGCTCGACGCCTTAGCCACCGGATATCCCACAGGTGAGCCGTATAGTTGAAGGTTTTAACATCAGATTCTTTGGGGACTGGCCTGGGTTTATTTCGGGAGCGTTTGGTTGGAAGGTAATTGCAGTTTTCACAGACGATATCGGTGATGCTTCGTCGCTGTCGTCTCATTCGTACCTCCTGTCGGTAAATCTGACACCCTGATCCACGGCCCAGGATGTTGTGTACTCAATCAGGCTTGCCATACGCTTCACGCTCATTTGCGCACTGCTTTCGCGGATATTGACGTATTCACCTTCAAGACCTGGCAAAACATCAGCTTCCTGTTTTGTCGCCACGGCATGACCGCTGATTAACAAAACTTTCCACTGTTCTGGTTTTAGCCACCTGCCGCACCACTTAACCTGGCGGGATATATCAGCGACCATCGCGTGAAATTTTGCATTTTGAGCGAGATTACGCTTGTAATCGGTGATACGGATCGTAACGGGTTTGTCTTTATCGAGAGTTGTTGCAAGGATGGCGTTAATGGCGAATTGTTGCTGCTGCTTACTTCGGAGGAAGATAGTCTGGTTCATTATTCCCTCTCACTGGATTTTCCCAACAAAAAAGGAGCCGAAGCTCCTTTAGTTTCAGAATTCAAATTGTCTTGCCCGCAGGCTTTTCAGCATTGGCATGGCCCGCTGGATAACGGAACTTGACATGTCGAGACGTGTTACCTCCCTTAGTAGCGCGTCTCTGTTCTTCGTCACCATGTAGATGGTCTCAAACGCAATGTCATACAGCTTGTTCGTGTATGAGGAGTTCAGCTCTTTCATGATGGGATACAGGTGTTTGCTGAGGTCCTGGGCTTTTTCCATCCAGAGCTGCATGTAGCAAAGGAGGATGATTTCTTCGGCTGTGAATTGTGGCTGAATCTGCGGCTGCTGTTCGGTTGGTGCTGTTTTTCCCTGGCTGAAATAGCAGTCTTCCAGTTTTTCGAACACTTCCCACGCCCGATCGGTTTCGAGCATTTTTGCATGACGGGCTGCGCCGCGTTCTGTCCAGAGGATGAGGGAGCGAACGTTACGGGCAATTTTCACAGAAGGTCTTAAAGACATGCTGTGCTTAAATTCGCGCAACTTCTCATTCTCAAGTAAAAAGTAGTGCTTACCGATAACAAATCGTCCAGAATTCCGATTGAAATTTTTTCGGATGTAATCTGGTTCTGTGCCATATAAGCTGGCAAGAAGCTCTGTAGTCACCACAGGTATATTACTAAATGAAATTATGGAGAGGGACTCCACGGAGATGGTTTTCATGCTTTGTGTCCTACTTGATATTTTGATTTACCCCTTTTGAGAGGGTGACCGGGCGCTCAAAACCGCAAGTAGTCGGCGGGCATATTCCCATTGCTGGTATTGTATTAGCCGCACGCCCGGTCATAAACCAAGAAGACTGGACACAAAAAAACCGCATGTCTGTCGGGCGCGGTAACCGCTACTTGCTAAGGTGTTTTGAGCACCTGACGCAGAGTATCCGACAGAATGTGTGGTGTGTCAACATTTCCTTGTGTAGATGTTGACACCCTATTAGGTAAAACATTAACGTTGTTTTAAGTTGTTAATAATTATCAATTTAATATTAATGTTTGGAGTATAAAAGCATGAGAAAATCCCCTTTGGCATGGTATACGGATGTTCTTTTTAATAACTACTTCAATTATTCAGGGCGAGCCAGTCGAAGAGAGTTCTGGTGGTATTATCTGTTTAATTTAATATTCTTGGGAGTTCTTTTTTTTATCGGATATACATTAGATAATACTGGCATTAGTTATGGGTTTTATATACCTTGCGTTTACGTATTAGCTACGATTATTCCATCCATTACATTGAAAGTCCGCAGACTCCATGATATTGGGTTAAGTGCTTGGTACTTGTTTATCTGGTGCATTCCGTATATTGGTGGCTTTATATTGTTCGTTATGTACTGTATCCCGTCAGAAAAAGGGGATAATAAATACGGTGCATATAGTATTTAATCCCCGCCAGATAGTCGCATCAAAAAGTACTGGTTATCTTATCTATTAGATCAAATGTCTTCTCATCAATGTACCAGTACTTTTTATCATCATTTGGGTATTCAACGAAAACCGTCCATAAAACCTCTTCCTTTTTAATGAAAGATAAAAGAAAAGTCTCTATATCCTTTGAATTGTCTTTGGGAATAACTGTAATAAATGAAGTCCATTTTTCCAACTTTTTACTTTTTATCTGTTTGACCTCCTTAGGTAGAAAAATTTTAGCATTTGATTCACGTTCCAGTCGGTCTAATAATTGTTTGGCATATATATCAACAGGAACACTTATGTCACTTGCTTTATGACGTAATTCAATAGTTGGTGTATACTCGTTCGAAAAATAGAAAACACCATCACTGGGTGATGTTATCAGAGTCTTTTCTAAATATGTGTATTTGTATGTTATTGGATTAAACCAATAACAGTACCATTCTGGCTTTAATTGCCCGCTATAAGATGTGTTATTATTGTGAACCTTACACACAGGATAAATGTTTTCTATATCAGTCCACTTACTTTTATCCTCTTTTTTTTGTGTGTCTATGACGTTTGAGGAGTGTTTTTGGTTGAACACTTGAATATTTAAAAAAACTAAAAGTATGTTTCCGATAATAGATGCAATAAGCATTTTCTTCAGTTTTGAGTTATCCATATGCATCCCCTTCATTGTGGACAATTACTCTTTGTCATAATTATAACTAAGTCATTATATTTCGTGTTTATTATGTTATAATGATATTTGAATATATAATTATACTCCTGCATCATTTTACACTCGCCAGAATTTAATTTTTTTGTATTTCTAGGCTCATTAAGTTTTTAATCTCTTCACCATCAAAAAATGGCGACATATCTTCATTAATCCCATAAATATTATAGTAATGATTAAGTGTATTTCCTTCTACGGTTGCAGCAATCCATGTAGTATAATCATCTACTTTAATAGGGAATTTTTTCTTGGATAGTTCATTTTTTAAGTATGAGGCAATTTTATCTGCATCTTCTTTGTTCGATAAAATATCATCAATTTTATTATCACCGAACTCAGTTGCAATTATCTTTACAAAGATCAGCAGAATAATAAACATTAATGCTGTTCCTGTTTTTTTTATTGCTCCTAATATTTTGTTTCCTGTCATCTTGCAAATCTAACATAAAATTTAATGAGTCTTATTAATAAATTTAATTTCTTATGAGTTGTCAACCTTCCATCAAGCAAACCGTGATCTAACAGCATGACTGTCTGCTTGATATGTGTTGTCGTCAACACAGTACAGTCCTTGAATACATATAACAAATTTGTTATGTTGATACCTATGAACTACACTATCGAATACTACAGTGAAGAGGTCCGGCTGGAAGTCGATCAGCTTCCATTGAGTATGCGTGTCCGATACAAACATCTCATTGAACGTATGAAGGTATACGGCAGCAATCTCGGAGAACCTCATACCAGCGCCTTTGGTGATGGGCTTTTCGAACTCAGAATTAAAGGCAACGATGGGATTGCACGTGTTTTTTACTGCACTCTGACAGGGAAACGCATCATTATGCTGCATAGCTTCATTAAGAAAACGCAGAAAACACCGCCAGCCGAACGCAAAAAAGCTGAAGCCAGAATGAAGGAGGTTAAGCATGACTGGTAAACGCATTACACCTACCATGACACACGACGAAATGGCAGCCAAATGGATGGAGGATCCGGCTTTCAAAGCAGAATACGACGCCATCGCCGACGAGTTCGCACTGCTTGATGAAATGCTGGCAGCACGAAAAGAAGCTGGCTTAACCCAGGCTGAAGTTGCCGAACGTATGGGAACAAAAGCGACTGCGATCACCAGAATGGAAAGCAATCTTGCATCAGGTACAAGCGGCCCATCATTTGCCACACTGAAAAAATTCGCCCGTGCTACAGGGAAAAAACTCCAGATCCGCTTCGTTTAACTCTCCACTACCGCGCCGTCATTCTGGCGGCGCTTTACCCCAGAGAAATATCAATCACCGGATTACCACATCCCACTCCGGCTCCTGCCATCTCAAATCCGGTGAATCATTTCTCTCAGGAATAACCATTACGTCCTTTTCCCTTCGCTCCCTTTCTATCGCCATCACAGCCAATGCTGCAACCATGATGTATTTTTGTTCGTCGGTTCCTGTTTCATAACGACGCATGAGGGTAAACTCGGGGCGATCAGTAACCTCAATGATTTCGTTAATTTCTTTAATTTCGCGAGGAATATCCATGGGTTTAGTCTCCTTTGATATCACATGCCCGCACTGTTTAAAAGAGCGAGCTGTTATTGAGGCATTTGCCGAAAAACAAATTGAAAAAACACCTTTTTTTAACGTCGCTTTTGTATGCAGAAGTTGTCATCGAGGAGGTGTTGCTATTGTTGAAATCCCATCAGACCACTATCACGGTCCCATGGCGGAAAGCCAGAAAAAAGACCTCGATATTCTGATTTCAGGAAATAGCCAGTACCGTTTCCGCAAGATCTATCCTGTGGTCAAAAAAATTACCGCACCAGAATATACACCCCCGGTTGCAGACCGTACTTTTGTTGAGGCAAAAGAGGATTTACAGAGGAGGCGGTACGACACAGTGGTTATTCTTTGTCGCAGAGTCCTCGATATCTCCACGAAAAAACTGCTCGGCGATGAAGCAGGAAAAGAATCGCTGTCGCAACGTATTCAGATGATTTACAAAAAAGGCCTGATCACTGAACAGATGAAGGAATGGGCTCATATTGTACGAATTGATGCCAATAAAGCAGTTCATACAGATGAAGTTTTCACACCAATTGAGGCAAGCCAGATCCTGAGTTTTACCGAAATGTTTTTAGTCTACGCCTTCACTCTGCCTGCAATGGTGGAAGCCAGACGTGAACAAAAAAGATCAGATTCAGCCTCTATATGAATCACTTTTCTGAACACGTAAGCCCCCGTCATTCACGACGGGGAGAACATCAATCCCTCTGCACTCCCTCGCCAGAATGCCAGCACACGCTGCATCGTTTCGCTGTTACGGCACTCGCGACAAATTGTGTTGTAGCGTCTGTCGTAGCGCCGTATTTCCCCATCTGGTAATGCCCGGATAAGGTCTGGATCAACGACAACCGGTTTCTTCGACTTTGCCCTTGAGAGTTTTTTGCGGGCATTTTGCCAGTCCTTACGAGCCTGTTCAGACGGGAATACTCCGTAACCGGAATTGTAAACATCACCACTGGCGGCCAGCTCCATGCATAAACGACCGACAGACGCATGACTGACACCAATTTCATCCGATAACTGCCGAATCGTGCCTCGTCCGTTAAGGCGTACGAATTCCACGATCAGCCCCTTAATTTTTTCCCGCTCTTCTGGTGTAAATGCTCTTGTCATAAGCACCTCCGGAGATCACTTTGTTGTCGGTGAATGAACCGGAATATCAGCAATCGAACTGAAAATATCCCGGTGTTTATTCAGCTCCCGCAGCGCGGCGCAGACTCGCTCCCACTTCTGAACATCACTTTTCGCCCTGCGCAGCGCCAGGTTTGCCCTGCGCAGGGACGGAAAAATCAGCTCATCTGCTTGCGTTTCGGTAAACGATGGCAACGACTGCACAATGTCCGCCACAGTTTCTGTTTTAATTTCTTCCTGTGTTGCGGCTTCCCGGACTGGTAACGCAGCACCTGCTGGCTGAGGAAAGGCCTTACCATCACTTTCCGTTACCAGCGCGGCTTTCGGCTCTGCTGGTAAATTATCGCCCGGCATGCAGTAACGAAATTTACCGTTCTGATTAACGCGTGCCAGCCGCCCCGTTGCGGTTACCACCGCCAGCGTGGAAGCAACCTTGCGAGTGGTAACTCCGAACTTACCCGCTATTTCTTCACAGGTTTTAGCCCCCTCCTGAGAGATAAACTCAATCATCATGTCAGCGCTAACTTTTGGAGCGACCTCTTCGGTCAGCATATCCTGTGTTTCAGATTTTACTGGCCGCTCTTCGGTTACCCGGGATTCACCTTCGACAGCCAGAAACCAGGTGTGACCCGTTTTATCAACAACGCCATTTTTTTTGAGTTTCCACAGTTCGTTGAGAACTTCTTCACGGCTGATATCAAGCCGCGCCGCCAGTTCAACAGAATTGGCTTTTCCCATCGCTTTCAGTGCATGCAATACGGTTTCCATCGAAAATTTACCTCGTCAAAAATTCTCACATACCCTGACGTCCAACGTTTGACCGCCAGCTCTCCCAGTTAAAATTCACCCAACGACCACCATTCATGGTCATACGGTCCATCACCCGATCTCCGAGGAGTGTGCTCATCGCTGCGTGATTCAGGTTCGTCAGGATCCCGACCGTGCGCAGTGATGCCGTTCTGCGGTCGACGATCTGGTTCAGTATGACCTGCTCGTTGCGCGTATCCCGCTGCATGCCAATTTCATCAAGGACCAGAAGGTCAACTCCACAAAGCTCCTGTAAAAATTTTTCCCCGGACTTGCCGTTGTCGTAGCCGTCATGCAACACACTCATGACATCGGACACGGTGACGATAATCACGCTTCTCCCCTTCGCCATTAGCCAGTTGCCAATCGCTGCTGCAAGGTGATTTTTCCCGGTGCCAGGTTTACCGCTGAACACGAAATTCGTGCAGCCGGTATGCAGCTCTGCCGCGATGGATTTTGCCTGACTCAGAGCATGGCGCTGACCGTCGTTCTGCACCCGGTAGTTCCCGAATGAGCACTTCCTGTGAAGCGGCTGGATGCCCGAACGGTTCAGGATTTTTTCAACCCGCGCCTGATGATTCAGGCGGTTAATTTCCTCGCTGCGCTTACGGCCCTCAGCCAGTTGCCATTCCCGCCATTCGTCGGTCGTCCGGAACGGTGCTGCCACGTGCGGTGGTGCCAGACGGCGCACCCGTTCAAGAATCCCTCCTGTCGAAATGTTTTTCATGGCTGATTACCCCCTGAAACCCGGCGGAATTTCGGTGTCCGGTTCAGAAATGTGATTCACGCAACGCAGGCTGACTGCGCCAGCCTTCGGCAGCGACCACGGATTTTCGAAATTCCTGTTCGGGCCAAAAAACGTCGATGCCTGCTGAACAAATTCAGTTCCCGCTTTCCCGGTAGCCTCCAGGTATCTTGCGTAACGCCTCACGCCATCCAGCACGACATCCGGTGACACCCCTTCGCGTAATCTGGCCCTCCAGGCATTGAACGCGGATTTCTTCGGGTTTGACCCTGCCCGATGCGGATATTCACGCCAGACCCGTTCGAACACGTCAGGATAATCAACTCGTCCCGCAGACGGTCCCGGCATCGCCCGGGTTAACCCAATCGGCTTCCCGCTCATCGCGGAATCGGCTTCAGGCTGCTGCGGTTGGCGTTGTTGCTCCGGTTCGACGATCAGCACCTGCTGCACACAACGCCCGGAATCTGCTTCCGGTGTCGTGCCAGCTGGTCCTGGACGTTCAGTCAGAACAGGACAAAAATCCCCCTGCGGGTCCGTGGCGATTTTTTCGCCATGGACCAGAAGGGTTTTATCCCTTTCCTGTTCTTGTTCTTGTTCCTGTTCCTGTTCCTGTTCCTGTTCTTGGCTTGAAAGGGGCTCTGAAGGGGCTTCAATTTTCCGACATGATTCACGTCTGACATCCAGGTGGAAATCATCCTTATATCTATCATAAAAGGATGATAAAAAAGGATTTTCCAGCAACGCGGAATATTCATTTCTTACCCCAGCACAACGGTTATCGCCAGGTTTCAGCGATTCACCAACCTGCCATGCTGCCATTTCATGCACCCATACAACCTCAGAATCATGGTCATAGCTGCAAAAACCAGCCTCGCAAGCCATTTGAAGCCCCTTAGAAGCCCCTTCAGGATCAAGTCCGGTTTCGTGAGCAATGTACAAAACAGGCAGGTAATAAAGGCCCAGCATATTGGAATGAGGCGAGGTCATCATATACAACGCCACTACCATACATTCCGGACCAGACTTCCTTAGTTTTCTCCCTGTTTCGCCTAACCAGAACTGAGGTGAAATTGTTGCGTAATTACGCATAGTCCCCTCGCATACAAGATTTACTCCATACCGCAGACGGTCCCGGTATCTCCCGGGTTAACCCAATCGGCTTCAGGCTGCTGCGGTTGGTGTTGTTGCTGGCGAAATTCTTCCAGATGTGGCAGAATTATTCCCGTGTATTGCTCCATGCCCTGCCTGAATATCAGATATTCATCAGGATTTGCTCAGAACGTCCGGCCCCAACCGGACGTTTTTTATTTGCATGAACGTTAATGGCATGCTGGAAAGCCCGGCTGATCGGACTGATATCAGATGCCATCTGAAACGCGCATAAAATCGCCGCGATGTATCGCCAGTCGGTACGACTGACCTTCGATTCATGGCAGCCAATCATCTTCGCCAGTCCCCTTTGCGTCAGAGCTGACAGGTTGATAAGTAAATCCGTTTCAGCGCGATCGATATCGCGCTGTGACAGTTTGCTGTAACTTGTTTGTGACATTTGTTAATTTTCCTATATTGATATGGGGTTAAGCGGCAATCCCCAATGGGTTTGCCACTGATGTTTGCTCACCCTGTTAGAGGTGAACGACCAGCAATGTTAAAGAGCGGTGTTACTTATTCAGCCTGGTTCGGATGAGGAAACAGGTGCGGTAAGTCCGGGCGAATTTCGTAAGCCTTAACCTGACCATTGGTGGCATTAACGATAGCGAAAACTTTTTCAGGAGAAACTTTTCCGCCTCGCAACCATTTATGAACAGCGGGCTGTGATACGCCGCAATCAGCTGCAAGTCGTTTTTGACTGCCAACAATATTCAAGGCTCGCTGAATCACTAAATTCATGAGCATACCTCTACAGCAAATAAAGCATAACCAAAAATAACATGAGTTATACACCAGGGCAATAACAATTGTTGTTTTACTTTTGATAACCGTGGTTATAGATTACAGGTATGAAAACATTCGCAGAAAGACTAAATGCCGCCATGAGTTCAGCCGGGTTGTCACAAGCACAACTTGCAGACATGGTGGGGGTATCACAACCAGCCATACAAAAGATGTCATCTGGTAAAACAACCGGATCACGTAAAATGGTCGAATTAGCCAACGCGTTAAGAGTTCGCCCTGAATGGCTAAGCTCTGGTATAGGGTCAATGAGACCACAGAGCGCAGAAGAGCCATCTAATGCTCGGGAATCATCTTTAAAAGCTATCGCCTGGGATGATCATCAAAATGATAATGACGAATTTGTTGCGCTCCCCCTTCTAAATATTTCACTTTCAGCTGGCGGAGGAAGTTGTGCATTGGAGGAGTCCGCAGAATTCTCTCTAGTTTTTAGGCGCTATTACCTGAAAAAAATGGGAGTTCCAGAAAAAGCGGCAAAGTTGGTCAGGGTTGTTGGGCAAAGCATGGAGCCAACACTCCATGATGGTGATGTGGTGGGGGTAAACACGCAAGATACGAGCATCAGGGATGGTAAAACATATGCAATTTGCCAAGCTGATTTGTTAAGGGTAAAAACGCTCATAGCCACGCCAACATCGGTAATTATCAGATCGATAAACCGCGAAGAGTATCCTGATGAAGTAATGAACAGAGAAGAATTCTACAAAAACGTAAGAATCATAGGGCGAGTGTTCTGGTCATCACATAGCTGGTAATCAGACTCCAACTGAACTTTTGCTATAAGAACACTCACGAAGAACGGCCTTTTATTGTGCTCAATACCACCGATGGTAAACCATTCGCCAAGTAGCCAATTCATAAAATGCCATTTCTAAATCCCCCGGCTCCAGTGCCGGGTTTTATTTACTTAATTACACAGTCGCATATCCTGAAGTAACACATCTATAGCTAACTTCACAGCGAGATCATCCAATTCATCATGGTGAAGCACTCGGATCATTCCCGCAATAGCATCTGCTGAAATAGCTTCCCCAGTAGCAATAACCTCAAGCAACGACACCCCTAGAATTTCGACTACCCGCTGGTGCAACACACCAAATTCCCCTTCGATTAACATGCAATCACCCATAACAATCAGCCTTTCCCCCTTGAAAATATCACGCGGATACCACAAAAAATAAAATATTTTTGTTATCAGTCATTTATAACGTTTTTCATAAAATGATAAATATAGTTATTGCACAACCAGATAACTTAGGTTATCTTCAATTCAACAGCAGGACGCTGGAAGCCAAACGGAACAGATTGGCCGGCTCTTTAACATTGATGGACTCTCAACCTAATCGTTGAGACCAAAATCTAAGTGATTTTGGGGATGACGCGAATTTCAGTTGCAAGGCCGCGATCGAGAAGAAAAACACCTCGACGCGTCATACACCAAAGCCACTTAAAGGAGACCATCATGGTAACCATAATCTGGAAAGAATCCAAAGGTACGGCAAAAAGCCGCTATAAAGCTCGCAGGGAAGAACTTATTGCAGAGCGACGCAGTAGTGAAAGACTGACACGGAAGATTGCGCTAAAGATCTCTGGTTGCGTCGGAGCAGACAAAGCAGTATCACTCGGAAGCCTTCGCTGCAAGAAGGCAGAAGAAGTCGAGAGTAAACAGAACCGTATTTACTACCGCAAACCACGCAGTGAAATGGGTGTGACTTGCTCAGGCCGCCAGAAACAACGCGGAAAATCAATTCCGGCTTATTACGATTGAGGTTAATGATGAAGTTCAAATTGAACGATGAAGTTAAATGGTCAAGCTCATCAAACGGTGTAACGAAGGTAAAAATCGGGTTTATCGTCGAGGTGATTCCTCCTGGTGTCAACGTAAAAAAATTCGAACTAGGTCGTCTGCTAGATGCGCCTGGCCTTCCGAGGAAAGAAGAGAGCTATATAGTTTGTGTAGGTCCAAGACCCGGATCTCGTGCCAAGCCAAAATATTACTGGCCGCGAGTTAATAACCTGCGTCGATTACAACAAAAAACTTGCGCCCTTAAAACTTGAAATTCTTCAGGCCGCCGGAAAAATGCAGCTTAAACTGGACGAATTCATCGACTGTATGGATGAAATGAATAAAGCAGTTCAGAAGCTTAAAGAGCTGACCGCCTGATATTAATAAATTGCAACTACCGGAGTTAACTATGAATGAAACAGAACTGAAGCACATTATCGCCCTGCTTCTGGAAGATGCCAGACAGGTTTATCGACTTAGCCCAAATTCCGCAACGCAGGAACGCATCCGGATAGCGGAAACAGCACTGAAACAGGACAATGGAAACGGCATATCCAAATTTAGCGCCGCCAGTGAAAATGAAGTAATAGAAATAAACAGCAATATCAGCGACAGTTGCGTCGCTTACAGCCACCAAATAATTCGTGTAAGTGCAAGAATAATGGAAGTGATGGCAAGTGAGCTTGAAAAGAACAACATCAAGCCCACTGATTGTTGTTTAAGAACCGTAATGAACGTTATTTATTACTCGATGTTCCGAAGTCGCTAACAGCGTCGAGTTTTTCATTAAAAAATGATTCAAATGCATCGTAAAATACGGCAATAGCACCGCCCTTATCTACCGCGGCAGGAACTGCCTTTTGAGGTATATCTTTCTCCGTAAATTGTGTGTTGTAAGTATCGACAGCCAGCCGCATCAGAAACATCACTTTTTCTTCTTGTGTCATAAATTCACTCTCCTTACGGGGTTTGTAGTTGAGGAGTTCTCCACGGGTGAGGTGGAGATCGTGCGCCGGACACGGGTGAGTTCCTGCACTCTCAGTTTACTGAACAGACATTACCCTGAAAGCCAGGGTACTACACGAAAGCGCGAGGCGAAGACTCTTTCCCATAGAAGGATTGTCGTTAGATTTCTTCGACCGTGCGCTTCCGGTTGTGAATAACAACATTGCTGTGTGTAACCCTTGGCGGATATCGGTTTGCCGATTGCTGATGTCCGCCCTTTTTAAAGTGAATTTTGTGATGCGGTGAATGCGGCTATGCGCACGCGGAACAGTTAAACCGACAGGATGTCACGGAAAGTCATAGTCCCCTGACCCGGCGTTAGTTGTTAACTGGTTAACGTCACCTGGAGGCACCAGGCACCGCATCAACAAAGTTCATTTGTGAAAATGGAGATAATTATGATTGCTCATCACTTCGGAACTGATGAAATACCACGTCAGTGCGTGACGCCTGGCGATTATGTTCTTCATGAAGGTCGGACATATATCGCTTCAGCAAACAATATTGAAAAGAGAAAACTCTATATTCGTAACTTCACAACAAAAACATGCATTACCGACTGCATGATTAAAGTTTTCATCGGGCGCGATGGCTTACCCGTAAAAGCAGCGTCGTTGTGACGAGTAATAAAATACACCTTCCATATCTGTAACAGACAAGCCGAAATAAAACCGCATTAATTATCAATCACGGAAAAATCAAAATGAAAGAACTTGCGCAAAATGAAATATTTTCCGAAACCAGTCCTGATGCAATAAATGAACTCAAAGAAATTGCAGAACGCATCAGTAAAATATGCAAAGAATACAAAATCGACTTTGTATTTTCTTTTTCAGTGCTTACAGAAGTTGGAAATAACGAATATAAGGACAGTCGTTTTGTTTTATGTGGGTTAAATGGCAAAACACCAAGCCCATATATTCATGCTGCACGTGAAGTCGTCAGAAGCAACATTGGAGTACAACAAATCCATACACTGGCGCAGGCTCTTGAGTTTGCAAGAGAAAATTCCGAGTGCGACTGCCCTGAATGCCAGCACGAAAAGGGAAAAACAACTCACAAAACAGCAAACCAGGCAACCTTCCACTGAAATAAAAATCCGGCAGCGCAGGCTACCGGATTTCTCCCTGCGTCACCGTATTCGGAGAAATCAGACAAAGGGCCGCTAATTCTAATCCAGCCAGAGGTTTAAATACAATGAGCGCTGATAAACAGACTTTTGCACTACACTGCGAAGCAAAAAACGATAAAGTCAGAAAACGCCTTGGCATCAAAGGCGGTTTTTTCTGGACCGAGGCCAGAAAACTTTCTGTCGCAGTTTCCCGCTGCATTGCAGCCATGGACGATGCAGGCTACGACGAGGATGATTTCAAAAAACCCGTTCGCGTAAATTTCCCCGTCGTGAATGACCTTCCACCGGAAGGCGTGTTTGATACTGAATTCTGCAACCGCTATGAAAAAGGCGGTAACGATGGCATCACCATGATGGCTATCCCCTTCGATGACAACATCAACGGTGAAGATGCCACAACTGCTGGCGATGACAACGATAACCTGGACGGAACTATTCCGGATGATTTGGAGAAAAGCGAATCCCCGGACAGCGACGATGACTGTTCTGAGTGTGAAATTCCCGTCGCCACTCTGAGCCTTACTCATCGCTTCCTTCACCTCTTCTTATTCAGCAAAGATGAAGATGGAAAATACCGGCATCATGCCACACCAGAACAACGCAATAACGTGATCCGTATGGAGATGGACACAGAGGACAGTTACCTTCAGAGCCTGCTTACTGCTGTGCGCGCCGCGCATCATGAACTGGATAAACTGACGAACTATCACCTTAGTCGCCTGGCTGAATCTGTAGGGAAAGCATTCCCCCACTCTGCAAATCATCGCATCAGCCCGGCTGAATTCGACAAGTTCATTTCCACCTGGATGAAAACTGACTACCTTGATCAGGGCCTGCTGACAAAAGAATGGCAGAACGGAAATTATGTTTCAGGCATTACCCGTACGCCTTCCGGTGCTAACGCTGGCGGCGGAAATATTACCGATCGTGGTGAAGGATTCAAACATGATAAGACATCACTCGCACGAGATGTAGCCACCGGCGTTCTGGCCCGTTCAATGGATGTGGATATTTATAACCTGCACCCAGCACACGCAAAACGCGTTGAAGAAATCGTGTCAGAGAATAAGCCGCCCTTTTCTGTTTTTCGCGACAAATTTATCGCCATGCCCGGTGGGCTGGATTATTCCCGCGCCATTGTGGTGGCTTCCGTGAAAGAAGCACCAATCGGCATTGAGGCCATCCCGGCACGCGTGACTGAATATCTCAACAAAGTGTTGACCGAAACCGATCACGCTAACCCGGATCCGGAAATCGTGGAAATTGCCTGCGGTCGCTCATCAGCACCGATGCCGCAGCGCGGAACAGCAGAAGGAAAACATGGCGATGAAGAAAAGCAACAAGCATCGGACACAATGGCTAATGAACAGGCAGCGCCTGAATCAGTGGAAGAAATTCCAGTTAAACATAATGAGGACACGCAATCACTGGAAAATGTCTCATCTGTAGAAACGAAATACCAGGAACTGAGGGAGGAACGCAATAAAGCCAGGGAAAACATCCCCCCAAAAAATCCAGTCGATGCCGACAAATTACTGGCTGCCTCGCGTGGAGAATTCGTTGAAGGCATCAGTAACCCTGCTGATCCGAAGTGGGTGAAGGGGATCCAGACTCGCGACACTGAGGACCAGAATCAGTCCAAAGTGGAACAAATTGCCCCAGAAGCGGGACAAAACAGCCCGGATACGCAACAAAACGGGTCAGAAGAGCAACAGCCAGGGCCAGTAGCGCAACCGGAGCTGGAAAAAAACTGCCGCGTCTGTGGTCAGACTGGCGGGGGTAACTGCCCTGACTGTAGTGCGGTAATGGGCGATAGCACTTACACAGAAACTTTTGGAGAAAATGACGCCGCTGATGGAGAAGACTCAGCACAAACTGAGGAGAAGATCATTCAGGAAAACTCTGTTGATGCCGCTCAGGAGGGCGAAACCGTTGTTCAGAACGAGCCAGGCAGTGATACGTCCGGCGATGACGCCAATTCTGAGCCAGTAACTCTCGACTGGAAAAGACAGCTCGTGATTGCCGCCGTCTATGGTTTGTGCGCCAACCCCGCATGTATAGCCACAGCGCCAGCAATCCCTGATATCGCCATCATGATTGCCAACAGGCTTGAAAATTTCGGAGGTGATAAATCATGAATGCCTGGCTTATCCCCGATCGCATTGAAGAGCAGTCATGGGCACGACACTACCAGCAAATTGCCCGTGAAGAAACTGAAGCTGAGCTGGCAGACGACCTGGAAAAAGGTCTGCCCCAACACCTGTTTGAATCGCTATGCATCGATAATCTGCAACGTCACGGGGCCAGCAAAAAAGCTATTTCCCGTGCATTTGATGACGATGTCGATTTTCAGGAACGCATGGCAGAACACATCCGCTACATGGCTGAAACCATCGCCCGTCACCAAATTAATATTGATTCAGAGGTATAAAACGGATGAGTACAGCACTCGCAAGGCTGGCAGGGAAGCTGGCTGAACGTGTCGGCATGGATTCTGTCGACCCACAGGAACTAATCACCACTCTTCGCCAGACGGCATTTAAAGGTGATGCCAGCGATGCGCAATTTATCGCATTGTTGATCGTCGCCAACCAGTACGGCCTTAATCCCTGGACGAAAGAAATTTACGCCTTCCCTGACAAGCAGAACGGCATCGTTCCGGTGGTTGGCGTTGATGGCTGGTCCCGCATTATCAATGAAAACCAGCAGTTTGATGGCATGGACTTTGAGCAGGACAATGAGTCCTGTACATGCCGGATTTACCGCAAAGATCGCAATCACCCGATCTGCGTTACCGAGTGGATGGATGAATGTCGCCGCGCACCATTCAAAACCCGCGAAGGCAGAGAAATCACCGGACCGTGGCAGTCGCATCCCAAACGGATGTTACGGCACAAAGCCATGATTCAGTGTGCTCGCCTGGCCTTCGGATTTGCTGGCATCTATGACAAGGATGAAGCCGAGCGTATTGTCGAAAATACTGCATATACTACAGAACGTCAGCCGGAACGCGACATCACCCCGGTTAACGAAGAAACCATGTCGGAAATTAACGCCCTTCTTACTTCCATGGAAAAAACGTGGGATGACGACCTGTTGCCGCTCTGTTCCCAGATTTTTCGCCGCAACATTTACACATCTTCAGAACTAACACAGGCTGAAGCTGTGAAGGTTCTTGGATTCCTGAAACAGAAAGTCACAGAGCAGAAGGTAGCAGCATGACACCGGACATTATCCTGCAACGTACAGGGATCGACGTGAGAGCTGTCGAACAGGGGGATGATGCGTGGCACAAATTACGGCTCGGCGTCATCACCGCTTCAGAAGTTCACAACGTGATAGCAAAACCCCGCTCAGGAAAGAAATGGCCTGACATGAAAATGTCCTACTTCCACACCCTGCTGGCTGAGGTTTGCACCGGTGTGGCTCCGGAAGTTAATGCTAAGGCGCTGGCCTGGGGAAAACAGTACGAGAACGACGCCAGAACCCTGTTTGAATTCACTTCCGGCGTGAATGTTACTGAATCCCCGATCATCTATCGCGACGAAAGTATGCGCACCGCCTGCTCTCCCGATGGTTTATGCAGTGACGGCAACGGCCTTGAACTGAAATGCCCGTTTACCTCCCGGGATTTCATGAAATTCCGGCTCGGTGGTTTCGAGGCAATAAAATCGGCTTACATGGCCCAGGTGCAGTACAGCATGTGGGTGACGCGAAAAGATGCCTGGTACTTTGCCAACTATGACCCGCGCATGAAGCGTGAAGGCCTGCATTATGTCGTGATTGAGCGGAATGAAAAGTACATGGCGAGTTTTGACGAGATGGTGCCGGAGTTCATCGAAAAAATGGACGAGGCACTGGCTGAAATTGGTTTTGTATTTGGGGAGCAATGGCGATAGCCGTAGCAACGAGGTGCAAATGATATGACAGTTAAGGAATGCTACCTGTGTTCGTTCTGATCCAGCGCGGGCAGTCCTTCGTCGACGCCAACAACTATCCGGTTCAAGTCTGCAAGGTAACGCTGACACAGGTGATCTTCCGAAGGCTGGATGGGAGAACCAGAGCCGCATCAATTAACTCATTTAATGCAGAATTTGAGCGAATCGATCACAACGAACTACATATGATTAAAGCGGAAATTGAGAAGGAAAAGCATATTGCCAGCCTTCGAAAAATGCGCCGCATATCAATCAACTGACAACCGCCTTCGGGCGGTTTTTAATGGCGAAAATATGGATTCACACAGTATCACCCTCAAAGAGGCCTGTAAGTTTCTCAAGATATCAAGGCCAACAGCTGTTAACTGGATACGAACGGGCCGACTACAGGCAACCCGAAAAAATTCTTCCGGTAAAAGATCACCTTATCTCACAACCCGGCAAGCCTGCATTGCAGCACTTCATTCACCGCTGCATACTGTCCAGGTGAGCGCGGGTGATGGCATAACAGAGGAAAGAAAATGTCACTCTTCCGCAGAGGTGAAATATGGTACGCCTCGTACTCGCTCCCGGGCGGGAAGCGAATTAAGGAGTCTCTTGGCACAAAGGACAAGCGGCAAGCTCAGGAGTTGCACGACAAGCGAAAAGCAGAACTCTGGCGAGTAGACAGACTGGGGGATATGCCAGATGTCACTTTCGAAGAAGCCTGCCTGAGATGGCTTGAGGAAAAAGCCGACAAGAAATCCATCGATTCCGATAAATCCAGAATCGCATTCTGGATTGAGCATTTCGAGGGAATAAGGATTAAGGATATATCGGAGGCAATGATCTACTCAGTTATCAGCAAAGCGTATAACCGAAAAACAAAGGAGAGATGGAAGTTGCAGGTGGAGGCTGCATTAAGAAAAGGGAAAGAACCACCAGCCTATATACCTAAATCGGTGAGCACGCAAACAAAAGCAACACACCTGGCAATGATCAAGGCTATTCTGCGCGCCGCAGAGCGAGACTGGAAATGGCTTGAAAAAGCACCTGTAATCAAAATACCTGCCGTAAAAAACAAACGCGTGAGATGGCTGGAAAAAGAAGAAGCCAGGAGACTCATTGATGCATGTTCTGATCCCCTGAAATCTGTAGTTAAATTTGCACTGGCAACTGGCCTGAGGAGATCAAACATTATTAATCTGGAGTGGCAACAAATCGATATGCAGCGACGTGTTGCCTGGGTAAACCCTGAAGACAGTAAGTCAAACCGCGCTATTGGGGTCGCACTGAATGACACTGCCTGCAAGGTGTTGCGTGATCAAATAGGCAAACATCACCGCTGGGTGTTTGTTTATACCACTGCTGCCAGAAGGCCTGACGGGACAATGACACCAAGCATCAGAAAGATGCGCCTGGACTATAACACATCGTGGTTAACAGCATGTCGTCGGGCAGGAATTGAAAATTTCCGTTTTCATGACCTCCGCCATACCTGGGCCAGTTGGTTAATTCAGTCAGGTGTACCACTGTCAGTACTTCAGGAAATGGGCGGCTGGGAGTCTATCGAAATGGTGCGTAGGTACGCACACCTTGCACCTAATCATTTGACAGAGCACGCGAGGAAAATTGACGACATATTGGGTGACGATGTCCCAAATTTGTCCCACCATGAGGTTTTTGAGGATGCAAAGAAAGCATAAGTAATTGAATTAGAATGAGTTAAGCTCACGCTTTCAAGTGGTGAGCAACAACTTTAAAGATCTTGGCCCGGAAGTCAGTTTCCGCCGTATTTATGAATACGCTGGCGGCGACTGGCAGGAAGATAATGGCGTCTGGCACCAGAACGTGTTCGCTTATTATCTCTCCATCTCCTGTAACCATTGCGATGACCCCGCATGTACAAAAGTCTGCCCCAGCGGCGCAATGCATAAGCGTGAAGATGGCTTTGTGGTGGTTGATGAAGATGTTTGTATCGGCTGCCGCTACTGCCACATGGCTTGTCCGTACGGCGCGCCACAGTACAATGCTGAAAAAGGGCACATGACGAAGTGCGATGGTTGTTATTCGCGCGTCGCCGAGGGGAAACAACCCATATGTGTCGAATCCTGCCCGCTGCGTGCACTTGAGTTCGGTCCAATTGAAGAGCTGCGCCAGAAGCACGGCACTCTTGCTGCCGTCGCGCCACTGCCGCGCGCGCATTTCACAAAACCCAATATCGTTATCAAACCTAACGCCAACAGCCGCCCGACCGGCGATACCACTGGTTATCTGGCTAATCCGGAGGAAGTGTAAAATGGGAAATGGATGGCATGAGTGGCCACTGGTTATCTTTACCGTATTGGGTCAATGCGTAGTAGGCGCGCTGATTGTTAGCGGAATTGGCTGGTTCGCCGCCAAAAATGACGCAGACCGTCAGCGTATTGTCCGTGGCATGTTTTTCCTCTGGCTGTTGATGGGCGTCGGGTTTATTGCCTCTGTCATGCACCTGGGATCGCCACTGCGGGCGTTTAACTCGCTGAATCGAATCGGAGCTTCTGGTCTGAGTAACGAGATTGCTGCCGGTTCCATATTTTTTGCCGTTGGCGGATTATGGTGGCTGGTGGCAGTCATCGGTAAAATGCCGCAAGCGTTGGGGAAACTCTGGTTACTTTTCAGCATGGCGCTCGGCGTCATTTTCGTCTGGATGATGACCTGCGTGTATCAAATCGACACCGTGCCAACCTGGCATAACGGTTACACTACGCTGGCTTTCTTCCTGACGGTATTGTTGAGCGGTCCAATACTTGCTGCCGCAATTCTGCGGGCAGCTCGCGTTACATTTAATACCACACCATTTGCCATCATTAGCGTTCTGGCGCTGATCGCTTGTGCCGGGGTGATTGTGCTGCAAGGTTTGTCTCTGGCGTCTATTCACTCATCCGTGCAACAAGCCAGCGCACTGGTACCAGATTACGCCTCCTTACAGGTCTGGCGTGTGGTATTGTTATGCGCAGGTCTTGGATGCTGGCTTTGCCCGCTCATTCGTCGCCGTGAACCTCACGTTGCCGGACTTATTCTGGGGCTAATCCTCATACTTGGCGGTGAGATGATCGGGCGTGTGCTCTTTTATGGCCTGCACATGACAGTAGGAATGGCTATTGCAGGTTAACAAATTGGTGCGGGGCAACCCGCACATTTCAGGATGTTAGGAATGACCCATTTTTCACAGCAAGATAATTTTTCTGTCGCGGCGCGCGTGTTGGGCGCGCTGTTTTATTACGCTCCAGAGAGTGCGGAAGCCGCACCTCTGGTTGCGGTACTCACCAGTGACGGCTGGGAAACTCAGTGGCCTCTACCAGAAGCGTCATTAGCGCCGCTGGTGACGGCTTTTCAGACACAGTGTGAAGAGACTCACGCCCAGGCCTGGCAGCGTTTGTTTGTCGGCCCGTGGGCACTGCCGTCTCCGCCGTGGGGGTCGGTCTGGCTGGATCGCGAATCTGTGCTGTTTGGCGATTCAACATTGGCACTTCGTCAGTGGATGCGCGAGAAAGGCATTCAGTTTGAAATGAAGCAAAACGAACCGGAAGATCATTTTGGTTCACTGCTGTTGATGGCTGCGTGGTTGGCGGAGAATGGTCGCCAGACAGAATGCGAAGAATTGCTGGCATGGCACCTTTTTCCGTGGTCAACACGTTTTCTTGATGTTTTTATCGAAAAAGCAGAACACCCTTTCTACCGTGCACTGGGTGAACTGGCTCGCTTAACGCTGGCGCAATGGCAATCACAACTGTTAATTCCTGTCGCGGTTAAACCGCTGTTTCGATAGGATCACCGTAATATTGCCGGATGGTGACGATTACGCGCAATCCGGCAATAATAGGTTACAGCGTCACGTTTTTTTATCTCTTAAAGCACGCACTGCTTTTGCGGCTGGCCTCTTTTGCCGCAAAATAGTCGCCCGTGTTTCATTGCCCATTTCTGCTCATGCATCATCTACACATCTATCCGGATCTGCGCACTATGTTCCGCCGTCTGCTTATCGCAACAGTCGTCGGTATTCTCGCGGCCTTTGCCGTTGCCGGGTTTCGTCATGCGATGCTGCTACTGGAGTGGTTGTTCCTCAATAATGACTCCGGCAGTCTGGTCAATGCAGCGACAAACCTTTCCCCCTGGCGACGGTTGCTAACTCCGGCGCTCGGCGGACTGGCGGCGGGTTTGTTGCTGATGGGCTGGCAGAAATTTACCCAACAACGCCCTCATGCGCCGACCGATTATATGGAAGCGTTGCAAACCGATGGACAGTTCGATTACGCAGCAAGCCTGGTTAAATCGCTTGCCTCTCTGCTGGTAGTAACCAGCGGCAGTGCAATTGGTCGCGAAGGTGCGATGATTCTTTTAGCTGCCCTTGCCGCCTCCTGTTTTGCCCAACGTTTTACGCCACGCCAGGAGTGGAAATTATGGATCGCCTGTGGGGCCGCGGCGGGAATGGCTGCGGCCTATCGTGCCCCGCTTGCTGGCAGTTTATTTATAGCCGAAGTGCTGTTTGGCACTATGATGTTGGCCTCTCTCGGCCCGGTGATTATTTCCGCCGTCGTGGCATTGCTGGTTAGCAATCTGATTAATCATAGCGACGCGTTACTCTACAACGTACAACTCTCAGTGACGGTTCAGGCTCGTGACTATGCGCTGATTATCAGTACAGGTGTGCTGGCAGGTCTGTGCGGACCACTGTTGTTAACGTTAATGAACGCCTGTCATCGTGGATTTGTGAGTCTCAAACTTGCGCCGCCCTGGCAACTGGCACTAGGCGGGTTGATCGTGGGTCTGCTTTCCCTGTTCACACCTGCAGTGTGGGGCAACGGCTATAGCACCGTACAATCCTTTTTAACCGCCCCACCACTGTTAATGATCATTGCCGGGATCTTCCTTTGTAAACTGTGTGCCGTGCTGGCGAGTAGCGGTTCCGGCGCACCCGGTGGGGTCTTTACACCGACGCTATTTATCGGTCTTGCCATTGGCATGTTGTATGGTCGTAGCCTGGGATTATGGTTCCCTGATGGCGAAGAAATTACACTTTTACTCGGATTGACCGGGATGGCGACACTGTTGGCGGCGACCACGCACGCGCCGATTATGTCGACGTTGATGATATGTGAAATGACCGGGGAGTATCAGCTACTCCCCGGTTTATTGATTGCCTGCGTAATTGCGTCGGTAATTTCGCGGACGTTACACCGTGACTCTATCTACCGCCAGCACACTGCGCAGCATAGCTAAGCGGATGTATTGCCCCAGTTCACGCTGTTCGGCGCGCGGCAGATAAGGCAGTTCACCAATGAGCGGTGCCGGAAGTTTTTTACCCAGCACATCAATGATTTCCGCATAATGCGCCAGTCCTGGGTTGATTCGGTTAGCCACCCAGCCAATGAGCGGCAGCCCGTCGTTGGCGATCGCCTGAGCTGTTAGCAGTGCATGGTTAATGCAACCTTCCTGAATACCGACAACCATCAACACCGGCAGTTGTTCCTGCACTACCCATTCAGAGAGTGGACGCAAATCATTCATCAGACTGCGCCAGCCGCCAGTCCCTTCTACCACGACATGATCGACTTTTTCGGTCAGGTTTGCCAGGCCGTTTGAAATGAGGGTGTAATTGATTGGGCAACTGTGCGCCACGCTACTTTCTTCTTCGCTTAACGCGATAGGATTAACTGCTTCATAAGGCAGTTCGATGGTTGAAACACTCTGCAACACCAGGGCATCTTTATTACGCAGCCCTTCGGGTGTCTCTTTGCTCCCCTTCGCTACGGGTTTATATCCCGCAACCGTTTTTCCCTGGGAGGCTAACGCTTGTAGCAATGCGCGGGAAACCACCGTTTTCCCTACAGAAGTGTCTGTACCGGTAATAAAGAAACGCTTCAGCATCACTAACTCCACCGTTATGCTTCACAAATATAAACCAGGAAAATAATTAACCTTGAAAGTCTAAGTTATGCTTTCCTGGCCCAAATTGAGATAGCGCAAATTTTGGTAGAACAGTTAAAAAATGTTAACCCTGCAACAGACGAATCAACAAAGAACCGTTATACATCGCGTCTTTTACCAGTGCAGCGCCTGCCATCGTGCCCTGGTTAGAAAACTGAGTACTCTCAACGCTGATGTGCTGACTATACGCAGGAAGGGCCTGCTGACGGATGCTGTCTGAGATGACCGGGAAGAGGATATCTGCCGCTTTACTTAACGGTGAGCCAATCAGTATTTTTTGTGGGTTAAATAAATTCACCATGATGGCAAGAATGCGCCCGACATGCGCGCCCACCCCGGTAATGATGTCTTTTGCCAGTAGATCGCCGCGCAATGCCGCCTGACACAATGAGTCCACGGTTAACGGTTGTCCATGTAACATCGAGCTCATGGATTGATTAAGACGCAGCTGTGCCAGCTCAAGAATACTGTCCACGCTGGCGATGGTTTCGAGGCAGCCGTGATTCCCGCAATAACAGCGTTTCCCATACGGGTCGACCTGTGTGTGGCCTATTTCCACGAGACTACTGCTGCCTGCGTGTAGCAGATGACCATCGGTAATGACGCCCGCCCCCACGTTGTGATCGATAACCACCTGAATCACATCGCGCGCCCCGCGTGAGGCACCAAACAAGGCCTCTGCCATCGTCCATGCGCTGATATCATGCTGAATATAAACCGGAACGCCGGTATGCTGCTCCAGCGCCTCGCCGAGCGGCATCTCTTTTACATCCTCGTAGAACGGCATGCGATGTACAATACCATTTTCCGTATCAATAATTCCCGGCAAGGTTATGGCAATCGAAGTTAGACGCTCAAGTTTTTTCTGGTGGCGGATAAAAAACTGATCGATATGGGAAATAATACGATCCAGCAATGGCAAGTCATCTTTTAACGCCAGTTCCTGCGACTCTTCCACCACCAGTTTGCTGCTCAGATCGCGCAGAGCAAGGAAAATCTCCCCGCGACTAATGCGCAGAGAAAGATAGTGCCAGGCTTCAGTTTCAACCACCAGCCCCACCGCCGGACGGCCACGGTTCCCCGCTTCTTTGATTTCCAGCTCTTGCACCAGGTGTGCTTCGAGCATCTCACGGACAATTTTAGTGATACTGGCAGGAGCCAGTTGCGCCAGACGGGAAAGATCGATACGCGAGACTGGACCAAGCTGATCAATCAGGCGATAAACCGCGCCCGCGTTGGTCTGCTTTATTTGATCAATGTGCCCAGGCTGGTTTTCAGCAACCACCGCATACTCCCTATATTTTCGCGCTCCGAAATAATCTGTAGGCTATGGTGAAGCACTTCAATACGTGTCGTCAAATTTTTACTTAGGCATGTGATTAACAGCACATTTTTCGGGCTTTTTCGCTGAAATTTCCCTCACCTGAGAGCATTCAGCAGATGAATACGAAAGTTACGCGCAGCCGGACTTTGTTCATGATGTTTCGGCCAGACCAACCACATTTCAGAAACCGCATCCTCTTCAGCAATCGGCACCCAGCGCATTTCGTTGAGCTGAACACGTTTAAATGACGCAGGCAAAATTGAAACACCCAGACCGGCGGAAACCAGACCGATGATGGTCATTGCCTCGCCCACCTCCTGAGTGATGACGGGCGTCAAATGGTAACGTCGCATCAGCCCGAGAATATCGTCATACAGCCCTGTCCCGACGTGCGGATCAAAAAAGACAAAGGGTTCTTTCGCCAGTTCAGCCAGCGTTACATTCGGGTTATTTGCCAGGGGATGATCGTGCGGGATCATCGCCATAAGCGGTTCATGGACGATGACTGCGTGTTCAAGCGACTCCGGTAACGCTGTGTTACGCAGCAATCCCATATCCAGCGTTCCTTCAATGAGCGGAGCGATTTGCTCGCGAGTGTTCATTTCGCGGGTTTGTAAATGGACATCAGGATAATCACGGCGAAACAGCGATAACGTATCGGACACCGCCCGAATAAAAGGAGCCGACGAAGTAAAACCAATGCGCAACTCCCCCGCTTCACCCTGATGCAGCCTTTCAGCGCGAGCGGCAGCGTCATCCACCATAGACAGGATTTGCCGACTATCTGCAAGAAACTGTTTTCCTGCTGCCGTCAGCAATACACTGCGATTGGTTCGTGCCAGCAGTCGGGCACCAATTTGTTGCTCCAGCGCCTGAATCTGCTGACTTAGCGGCGGTTGCGAAATATTCAGGCGGGCAGCGGCGCGCCCGAAATGCAGCTCTTCCGCAACAGCAACAAAGTAACGCAGATGACGAAGTTCAATATTCATATTTAAAACATCTTATTTGAGATTATTAATATATTAGACAGAACAATTCGATTTTCCTACCCTATGTATAAGCCTGATCTACAGGCATATTTAGCAAGGATTTCAAGTGAGCCGTACTACAACTGTTGATGGCGCTCCGGCAAGCGACACTGACAAGCAAAGCATTTCTCAGCCAAATCAATTTATTAAACGCGGTACGCCGCAATTTATGCGCGTCACCCTGGCGCTGTTCTCTGCCGGACTGGCAACATTTGCACTTCTCTATTGTGTGCAGCCTATCCTTCCGGTGCTTTCGCAGGAGTTTGGCTTAACCCCCGCGAACAGTAGTATTTCACTGTCCATTTCCACGGCGATGTTGGCTATTGGTTTGCTGTTTACTGGCCCGCTATCCGATGCCATTGGTCGCAAACCAGTGATGGTCACGGCGCTACTGTTGGCCTCCATTTGTACGTTACTTTCGACAATGATGACCAGCTGGCACGGCATTTTGATTATGCGCGCCTTGATTGGGCTTTCGTTAAGTGGCGTGGCAGCTGTTGGCATGACTTATCTTAGCGAGGAAATCCATCCCAGTTTCGTGGCCTTTTCAATGGGGTTGTATATCAGCGGCAACTCAATTGGCGGCATGAGCGGACGCTTAATTAGCGGTGTCTTCACGGACTTTTTCAACTGGCGAATTGCTCTGGCGGCAATCGGTTGTTTCGCGCTGGCCTCGGCGTTGATGTTCTGGAAAATCCTCCCTGAATCACGCCATTTTCGCCCGACTTCGCTGCGCCCTAAGACGTTGTTTATCAACTTTCGTCTGCACTGGCGTGACCGGGGATTACCGTTATTGTTCGCAGAAGGCTTTTTGCTGATGGGGTCGTTCGTCACGCTGTTTAATTACATCGGCTATCGGTTGATGCTCTCCCCCTGGCATGTCAGTCAGGCCGTGGTTGGCTTATTATCGCTGGCTTATTTGACCGGTACATGGAGCTCACCCAAAGCCGGAACCATGACCACCCGCTATGGGCGTGGTCCAGTGATGTTGTTTTCGACGGGGGTTATGCTGTTTGGTTTACTGATGACCTTATTCAGCTCGCTGTGGCTGATCTTTGCCGGAATGTTACTCTTCTCAGCAGGATTCTTCGCAGCCCACTCAGTAGCCAGCAGCTGGATCGGCCCCCGCGCAAAACGCGCTAAAGGCCAGGCCTCCTCGCTGTATCTGTTCAGTTACTATCTGGGGTCGAGTATTGCCGGGACGCTGGGTGGTGTTTTCTGGCATAACTATGGCTGGAACGGCGTCGGCGCATTTATTGCTCTGATGCTGGTCATTGCTCTGCTGGTCGGGACGCGTTTGCATCGTCGTCTGCACGCCTGAAAAATAAGTCCGGACTGCGGTAAATACCCGTCCGGACTTATTGCCAGCTCAAACCAACGTTAATAGCCATCCTAAAATAGACGAAGCGCCAGCCAATTCCCGCAGCGCGTCTAGCGTCATCAGGATTATAAGTACCCAAATAAACGGATTCATTTTGCTGTGTGTCATTTATTACTGATGCGCAGTTATTCTACTGCTTTGTAAGTAGTAAAATAGTTAACCCGATCAAGACTACTATTATTGGTAGCTAAATTTCCCTTAAGTCACAATACGTTATTATCAACGCTGTAATTTATTCAGCGTTTGTACATATCGTTACACGCTGAAACCAACCACTCACGGAAGTCTGCCATTCCCAGGGATATAGTTATTTCAACGGCCCCGCAGTGGGGTTAAATGAAAAAACAAATTGAGGGTATGACAATGAAAAAAGTATTAGCTCTGGTTGTTGCCGCTGCTATGGGTCTGTCTTCTGCCGCCTTTGCTGCAGAGACTACGACCACACCTGCTCCGACTGCGACGACCACCAAAGCAGCGCCGGCGAAAACTACACATCATAAAAAACAGCATAAAGCAGCACCTGCCCAGAAAGCGCAGGCGGCTAAAAAGCATCATAAAAATACGAAAGCTGAACAGAAAGCCCCTGAACAAAAAGCGCAGGCAGCGAAGAAACACGCCAAGAAACACAGCCATCAGCAACCGGCAAAACCTGCTGCACAACCCGCAGCGTAAGTTTTCAACAGTAATGCTGGCGCGCCCCCTCGCGCCTGAAAATTACGGTGCTAAGCGGGTAACGTTTAGCACCGCCTTTAGCGGAGGGTAGTATGGTGGGCCGTTATCGCTTTGAGTTCATTCTGATCATCCTTATTTTATGCGCACTGATTGCCGCCCGTTTTTATCTTTCCTGATTGTAGTTATCTGATTTTACTCCCACTTTCATCCCGTCCCGTCTATAGTATTTATGAGGGTTTGCTTTTAATAATCATAATTACCCACCAGAGTGTGATATGCGTACAACCATTGCTGTAGTGTTGGGTGCAATTAGTTTGACGTCTGCTTTTGTGTTTGCAGATAAACCAGACGTTGCCAGATCGGCAAACGATGAGGTCAGCACCCTGTTTTTTGGTCATGATGATCGTGTGCCAGTGAATGACACGACCCAATCACCGTGGGATGCGGTTGGGCAACTGGAAACGGCCAGCGGCAATTTATGTACGGCGACGCTGATTGCACCCAATCTGGCATTAACGGCAGGACACTGTTTATTGACACCTCCAAAGGGTAAAGCCGATAAAGCAGTGGCGCTGCGTTTTGTGTCAAATAAAGGTCTTTGGCGCTATGAGATCCACGACATAGAAGGCCGCGTTGATCCGACACTGGGAAAGCGGTTAAAAGCAGATGGGGATGGTTGGATTGTACCTCCCGCAGCCGCGCCGTGGGACTTCGGATTGATTGTGCTACGTAATCCCCCTTCTGGCATTACGCCGTTGCCGTTATTTGAGGGAGATAAAGCCGCGCTTACCGCCGCATTAAAAGCGGCAGGTCGTAAAGTGACTCAGGCAGGCTACCCTGAAGATCATCTCGATACGTTGTACAGTCATCAAAACTGTGAAGTGACTGGCTGGGCGCAAACGTCGGTGATGTCACATCAGTGCGATACCTTGCCGGGTGACAGCGGTTCGCCTCTGATGTTGCATACCGATGACGGCTGGCAATTAATTGGGGTGCAAAGTTCGGCTCCTGCCGCGAAAGATCGCTGGCGCGCCGATAACCGGGCCATTTCTGTTACCGGTTTTCGCGACAAGCTGGATCAACTGTCGCAAAAATAATGTTCAAACGCTGCCCGACAGCGCGGGCAGCGTCTTCATCAGGCAAGTTTCACCATGATCATTCCAGCCAACAGCAAGACCAGGCCAATCCAGCCTTTACGATTTAACCGTTGACCAAACAAGATCCAACCTGCGGCTAACGTGGCGGCAATACCAAACCCGCCCCACAATGCATAAGCGACAGACAAGTCGATCCCTTTAACGGCTTGAGAAAGCGCACTAAAGGCAGCCAGCACCGCCGCCAGGGAGAGCAAGCCAAATATTTTGCGACGAAAGCCGTCAGAAAATTTCAAAAAGACGTTAGCAACGATTTCCAGCACGATTGCCAATGCCAGCCAGGCGGCGTGAACCCATTCAAACTGCGCCATGGTTCACCTCCAGTTCAGGTTTACGCGCTTTACGGGTACCTGATTTTATCAACACAATCCCGGCGACCAGGGTGGTTAACCCGGCAATTTTCATCAGCGATAAACTTTCGTCGAATAACAAAACGCTAAACAAGGTAATAAATAAAATACCGATACCTTCCCACAGCGCATAAGCTACGCCTAAGGCGATTTTTTTAACGGCGAAAGAGAGAAATATATACGACAGAGAAATCATCACCAGCATTAAAATAAAGCCGCCATTTCCCTCACTGACGCTCGCCCATTTCATTGACAGCGTACCGGTAATTTCTGTAGCAATAGCCAGACCTAATAAAATCCAATAAATATACATTGTCCTTCTCCTGCAAGAGAATTATTTTAATTTTCGCTTAATTCAGCGAAACCAAAGTAAAGTGGTCAAGCCCCGCGCATAGCGCAAGCTTTGGCAGAAGAAAGGACTAAAGCGCGTTGCGCCAGTGCTGCTCACCTACGAGCAAGATAGTGGATGAGGTACGAAGATGGGTAAATGTAGAAAATAACGTCCTGAACAAATTGTCCATAATATTACAATTATCCGCAGTGTTGCTTCTCGTCATCGCGGATGATAATTGTCCTCGGTAGTTGAACACGCCTGATTTGTATCATAGCTTAAGAATTAACTCAAAATATTTTCACTTCTTTACCTGAGCGGTTTGATTTTCGTTATGATGACGGAGCGAAAAAGACATTATTATTAGCAAAGGAAGAAAAAACGGGGACAAGCATGGCAAAGCCGATCATCACGCTCAATGGCCTAAAAATCGTCATTATGTTGGGAATGCTGGTCATTATTCTCTGCGGTATCCGTTTTGCCGCCGAGATCATCGTGCCGTTTATTCTCGCATTATTTATTGCTGTTATATATAATTTATTTCACATAACACATTGATTTAATTAAATAATTAACACCGCAAAAAGTGCCAAAAATCGCAAAATGACTACACCAGTGACTACACCGTTCGGTGCACTGTATGAAACAACGTGGAACAAATAGACACAAGAAATATACAGGCGGATCATCTTTCCAGGGGGAAGCGCACCAATTCATGAGGGGCGTTAATGTCGATATGGGGATCCCCACCTACCGGAATTTTTTTCCGGTTAAACGTTAATCAGGCTGGTGGGCTTTACCTGTTCGGTAGGTGTTATGATTATCGTAATACCTTTCCCCCAATGGGGTAAAAGCATCAACCGTAACGAAAGTCGTTATGGTTGCCACTGATACCCCAAATTTGGGTATCACGAGTAAGCCCCAAAATCTGGGTGTTACTCTTACTACCCAAACTACGGGTAGTTTCCGTAGTTTCATGGTCGAGTTGCAGATCTGCAACTCCCCCATTAACCACAGGCGAATTTCCGCCTTCGGTCATTCCTTAATCATCTGCGTAATCATAATGATTATTCAGCAAGCGCAATTTTGCGCTTTGCTTAAAGTTCAGCGAGTTACCGCGCCGACTTCCTCAAATTGAGGTTTCCGAAAATATCAGCGGGTTAGCGATTAAGCTGACCATTAATTAAACTGCGAAAATGTCGTAGTTGTGAGGGGTGTAGCCAACCCATTTTTGGGCCGTCGGGAATATCAACCAGTTACCGCCGCAACCGCTCCGGCTTCTTCCAGTGGTACGTTATTTTCTCCTTCTCCCGATACATCTCCACGCGGCGACGGTAGGCCAGCAACTCAAGAACTCTGGTTCGTATGTTGCGCATATCCACGCCATTAAGTTCTATACCATCACGGCGCATCACCTCAGCAACAACACGCGCATAGTTTTCGGCTGTCACGCTGTCCGGCTGCGTGGCCTGTTCGTCAGCCTGCTGGCTGATTCCGGCAACGCGGCGGATTAATCCCGTTATTTCGGCTTCTGTCATGCTGCTGACCTCATTACACCCCGCTAAATTCTTCCAGTTTCTGGCGGTGGCTGTCGCTTATATCAAAAGCAAAATCCTCATGCTCTGCCTGGAATGTACCAAACGCCATCAGCGCCGCCACGCTCGGGTCTATCTTGTTCGGTGATTTTTTCTTGTTCGGCTTGATATTGGCGTTCGCGTCACTCTGCATCACGACGTTACTCATCGACCAGGACAACACCGGATCGCCACGATGCACAATCACCCTGCGGTTAACAAAAACTTCGAACGATTTCGCCGCCGGACTGAATCTGAGGTAGGTTTGCGGGAACGGCTCCACCTCAAAACCTGCCCCCTGTAATTGCGTTCTGAGATGCGTGGCGTTCCACGTATCAAAGCCCACCAGCCTGATATTAAATTTCTCCGCGTCCTGCATGATGTCATCTCTGATCCGGTCGTAATCAATGCAGTCGCCAGGCGTTGTGCGTATCCAGCCTGCTTTAGCCCACTGACGATAGACAGCGCGGTTTTTATTGGCGGGGTTCTGTAGCTGGAACTCCGGCAGATAATGACGGGAAATCAGCATAATGGTTTTACCGACCGGAAAGGCATAGCATACGCTGGAAATATCGCTGGTTGATGATAAGTCCAGCCCCGCGTAACACTCCTGACCGTGTAAATCTTCCTCCGTGAACGTTCCGGCACACTCAGCCCATGCACCATTACCCATCCACGGGGTAGTCCCCTGACACCAGATATTAAATCGCTTTGTCATCATCTCCACCCACTGCGACGGAATACCCCGCGCTTTCTGGATGGTTGAGGCCAGTTTTTCACGATCCACGGAAACATCAATATTAGGGTTCGCCTTTATCCACATCGCCGGATCATCAACCTCGTTTTCGTCGTCCAGTTCGTAAATCAGTACAAAAATTGAATCGTTGACCTCTTCGCCGTCCAGGATCTGGCAGCAATAATCATAGTGCTGTTTACAGGCTGAAACGACGTTACTGCCCGATGTGGTAATGGCAAATAACAGCCCTTCGGGACGTGCGCCCATCCCCAGCTCAAGCGCGGAATAAACGCCGTTATCGGGGTGTAGGTGGTATTCGTCCACGATGGAAAGACTGGGGTTTGTCCCCTCGATGGTTGCCGCTTTTGCTGCCAGCGGCTTTAACAGGCTGTTGCTTTTCGGGTGTATCACCTTATGCGCCTGAATATTCACCCGCCTGCGTAACGGTCGGGATAAAAGGCACATCTGACGCGCATCATCAAACACGATCCGCGCCTGGTCACGGCTCACCGCTGCGGTGTAGATATCCTGCTGACCGTTCTCCATAATCAGAAACCAGTTAGCCAGAATCGCGGCGGTCGTGGATTTCGCATTTTTGCGCGGCACTTCGATAAAGGCGCTCGTGTATTTGCGCCGTCCGGTGGCCTTAACCTTAAAGCCGAGGATGCACGCAAAGGCGAACTGCTGCCACGGCTCCAGCTCAATGGGTCTGCCACGCATCGGTCCTTTTACGTGCGGGCACACCCTGGAAAAGGCAATAAACCGCTCCACAACCTCACGATCGAACGTGTAAAGGGGGCTTTTAAGGTCCGAAAAGTACCGTTTAACAGCCTGTTTTAACCGTTTACAGGCCGGAATTTTGCCCGTTTTTACGTCTTCTGCGTACTTATTCCAGGCGGTCAAGCTCGTCCTCTTCTTCTGTTTCCGGTGGATTTTTACGGCGGCTTATCGGGTCAAAACCGAGCAAGGAGGCCATTTTTATCATCACTCTTTCAGCGTCGGATTTTGCGCTTAATGCGGGGTTTCTGCTCTCGCCGCCCTGACTGTTAACAATGCTGAACCCGCGCGCCGCAAGGTCTGCAACGGCTTTCCGGTAAATGGAGTAGTTGACGCAATACAGTTCCAGATTGCTCCAGTCGGCGGGGGTCAGGTCTCCCCGTTCCGCAAGCTGCCGCGATTTTTCCCGCCACTGCTTCACGGCGATATCATCCAGGTAGGCGGGGGCTTTCGGTGGTCTTGCCATGCTTATTTTTCGTCAGATTATTTTTCAAAAAATTCCCGTGCATAAAAATTTGGGGAGGCGTTCGGTGCCCGGCGGGGTCGGGTTTGTCCTGAAAACGCCCCCCACCCCGTCATACAGCCTCATCAGCGATTGCGGAAACATTCCATAACCTCGCGGTCACGGTCGGTTAATCGCTTCGCTGTGATGCGTTCTGCGCGTCCTGACGCTTTATCTTTATGCCCTGTTTCCTGTGTCTTCCATGCGTCACGCTGCCTTATAAGTCCACGGATAAGGCGGTTTTGTTCCCGCTCATTCATCAGCGTCATACATCCAGTTATTGCGGTTAGCGGCCCGTTCTTCCTCTTCACGAAATCCACCTGCGGCACGCTTGCTTTTTGTTGCCGGATCAAGCCATTTCGTTTTCTGGTTATGACACGCCTGGCACAATGGCTGATGGTTCCATTCGGGCCAGAAGAGAACATCATCACCGCCATTAATCGGGATAATGTGATCCACCACCACGGCGGGCGTATATATCCCCTTCTCAAGGCATCGCACGCATAACGGGTTTTTACTCAGATACATGGCGCGGTATTTGTCCCACTGTCTGGAGTACCCACGCGCGCGGCGGTGTCCTCGTCTGGCATCCTCTGCACGCCATGCCGCCCGCCTGTGCTCCTCACACTTGCCGGACTTCACGCGCCTGTTACAGCCTGGTTCTGTGCATCGTCTTAATGGTTGCCACGGCATCAGTACACCCCCACATCACGGTAAGCCGTCCAGAGTGCACCAATCGTCATGGGTACGCGTGTTTTTGCGTTATCCGCGACAATCTGGCGATTTTCATACAGGTGAGCGATAAACATCATGCAGCCAATCTTTATGGCTGGCGTGAACTCCAGCCCGTCATCAAAGCGCCTGCCTATGTGTATCTGGCACGCCTCAAGCGATGCGGCAATGTATCCGCTGATTAACTGGTCTTCCTCGTCGCCATCGATGCGGCAATGGAGTTTCACTTCTTCCAGGGTGATAAGTTCTTCTGTCATTTTTCCGCGCCCTCACGACAAAGAATTTCAAGGCGTGTCCTGGCGGCATCCGGCAGCGGCTGCCCGATGATATTCAGTACACGCCCCGCCAGCGGCCCCGTACTGACCTTTATCCGGCTGGTGGCGTTGATGTCCTTCCGGTACCGTATCCAGATCCTTACGGTACCAATCGCCAGCTCTGCACCCGATGAAATGGCCTCCTTGCTGCTGATCATGTTCACGCTTGCCCAGAGTGTGTGACCGTCCTCCCACGTTTCGAGTATTTCGCCGGTTATATCCCTGGTCTGTTTCAGGGTCTGAATCGTTACCCTGTCACGCAGTCGCCCTATGTTCATTCCGGTTTTTCTCCCTCGCTGATTTTTACTTCCTGTTTCCATGCCTGGCTGAACTCATCACCACCATCACGCGGGGACAGCCCTTCACGTTCGCGGGCTTCGTTCGGGCACATAACGCCGGATTTGATGCCGCGTTCATAGGTGGCAAAGCGTTCGCCAGGTGTGGCCCGTAACAGGTCCGCGCTGTCAAACTCCACCTGATACCGGATACCAGGTACAGGTGAGGCCACCAGCAGGGCGTTTTTTATCTGCTGCTCAAAGTTCGCCAGCCACGGGCGCATCGTCATGGTGAGAAATGCGCGGCTTGCCTCGCTGAAATTGCTGTAGGTGCTGTTGCTGTATTCCTGCAAAAAAATCGGCGAGACGTTGAACATTCGGGCGATGTCTTCAATGGTGAAGCGACGGGAGGCCAGCCATTCAGCATCCTGATTACTCATGCCCAGCTGCTGATAGCTCATACCCCCTTCAAGGATGGGCGTTTTTCCGGCGTTTCTGGCTCCTTTGTAGCGTTCCAGTGCGGCTAATGCCTGTTTGCCCTTCACGCCGTCCAGCCATTCGCCTGACGTGATAACCCCTGCCGCCATCATGCCATCACGCATCACGCTCGCGCCGTGGCGTTGTTGGGCCAGCCCAAGCCCCAGCGATTCGCGGCAGATGGTTACAGGTGAGCGCCCCATAAAACCGTCATCCGTGGAGTAACGAAGGTGGAGAACCTCCCACGGTAAATAGTTGCGGGTGTTTCCGGTGTAGGCGTCAGTGATGCAGTAGCGCCAGTTATGCTCACCTGTCTGCTCCACGTTCACCGACTGCGGCGGGTAAGGATGCAAAGCGACCGGAAAACCATCACGCCCCCACTGAATCACCGCATAAGCATTACCGTTTAACAGGCAGTGGCGGATCATCATTCGCTTAAACTGGTAGGGGGTTTGCCATGCGTTCGGGCGCTCGTTGAGGATGTGATCGACCGGATGAGAATCAAGCCACTCGCGGGCCTCCTTCCCCTTCTCATTGCGTACCAGGTACAGGTAACACGGCATGGTAGCCACCGCCTCAGAGATGACCGTCACGGCGTTCATGACGGCGGGCAGTGATTCCGCTGTCCCCGATGATACGTACTCACCCGCCCCCGTGTTCGATGTGCCAGCCAGCGCCATAAACTCATCAAGCGTCATGCTGCGCTGCTCTTTTTTTCTTCTGAAAGGCCACATATCACACCCCCGCTAAATCCGCCCACCAGCGGCGATTATCCGCACGCGGCATTTTTTCGGGGTGCTGCTCATACAGGGAACGGCGGGCCAGCTCCACGTCGGAATCAGGGTAAGCCGGTACGGATGTAACGGTAATTTCGTACAGTTCCGCCACCAGCACGGTGCGCACGCATGGATCTGTTGTGGTATCCCATACATCCTTACGGGAACGAAAGCCAAAGCTCATGCCGGATATATCACCTCGTTTAACCAGTTCGATAACGTCGCGCCCTGTACTGGTATCCGGTGGGGTCAGTTCAAAGCGTAACCCTGTTTCGTCCTCTTCCAGTTTCAGCGTGCCGGAACGGGTGCGCCCCAGTAACATGCTGTGGTCATGCTCATACAGGCCGCGAACGTCATTACCCGCCGCAAGCCATTCAGTAAACGCCCCCCGCTGGAATTTTTCGTAAAACTCACCCCATAACAGTTCTGAAAGCTTATCCCAGCGAACAATGTAGCCCGTCAGCGTACCGGCTCCGCTGGTGGTGATTTCCGATGACCGGATTTCCATACTCTTCATAATTTTTTCACCCATAAAACACTAAAGGGGCTTTTAAGCCCCTTCTGTATGCTGTTAATCGTCGTCCTGTGGCAGTTCCAGAATCTTGATCGCGTTCGAATCCACCACGCCACCGCCTAAATATTTCTGCGCGAAAATTTTGATGAAGCCCGGCTCTGTGAGGTTGTCCGGTCTGGTGCGAACACCTGTTTCGTGATCAACAATGTAGTAACCGCGTTTGAAGTCACCCAGGGCAATAACGTTATCCGGCATAAACTCCAGATATTCGACCGGAAGGCCCAGCAACGTATCAGGATCACCCGCCTGTAAACGGTCACGCCAGATGTAATCACCGTTCGCGTTCTTCACCTTCTGGAGTTTTGCCGCCGTCGTGGAGTTAACCACCCAGACCGCGTTTTTGCGGTATTTTTTACGTAATGCAAATTTCAGGTCGATCAGCGGGTCCGCAGATGTCCACGCCAGAGATTCGGAAGGTTTAATTACCTGCAACGTACCAAAATCACGCTCTTTGTCGTTCTTCTCTGCACGGGGTACGGATAAAAAGCCTTTTGCTTTTTTGTCACCGTCGCCCACAACCAGATCGCTTTCTTCGGTTTCCGTGAAGGTGTCGCCAATCTCACCCGTCAGCCATGAAAGGATGTCCACATCGGAAAAATCCACGATTTCCTGTGTGGTGCGCGGGTACGCATAGACCGGATACAGCTTAATGCTCACCTCGTTAATCTGCGGGGTGCTGGTCTGTTCGCGTGCCTTACCCTCTTCACCGTGGTTAACGGTCGCACCGCCAGCGGAAACAAGCTGCTTAAACTCGTTGCTGCTGATTTTCTTCACGGTACAGATGCGGCGCATGGTGGATTCATCCGCCAGCATTCGCATGATTTCGGTGTTCAGTTCGGGGATAACGGTATAACCACCATCAGCGGGAACGCCTGTACTTAATGCGCGGGTTTCACCTGTCAGAATGTAGTTGCGTAGTTCTGCGGGGTCAGTGGTCTGGCTGCTTTTACCTGGCTTGCTGCGCTCTTCGTCTGCAATGGCTTCAAGGCGGGAAATGTCTTTATCGAGGGATTCAGCTTTAGCGCGTAATTCGTCAAATTTTGCGCCCTCAGCATCGTTAAGACTGCGGTTTTCTTTTTCCGCGTTCTCCAGCATGTCGCGCATCTGATTTTTAATGGCGGTTTTCTGCTGGCGTAATTCGATTATTCTCGGCATAAAAAAAGTCCTGGGGTTAAGTAAGGAACTCCAGGACGCGGCAAACACTCAACCGTTTTTCATAAGGAAATCAGTAATCGCACCGATCGTTTTCCCGCCTGGTAATGAATATTGGCGAGCACATTAACAGGCGGGAAAGTGGCCCCAGCGTCCTGGCACCACGGGCGAGAATACTCATGATTCAGTTCGGGTAAAATATGCCGATCCTGTCAGTGAACAACGTGGAACAACCACGAACAAATAATTTACAAAAAATGACAAAAAGCCGGATTGCTCCGGCTGTATGCGTGCTCAGTCCCTGATCCCTTTCAGAAATTCTATCAATGCATCTATCTGTTCAGGATTTACCGCCAGCATTTCACCGGACAGAGCACATCTCACAAAACCATGCTGATCCTTTTCAATCAGTGCGCCCGTCTCCAGGAATGCGCGGTAATCATTGATGCTCATCGTCTCCATGTTGTCAGCATGGTATTTATCACGCTGTTTTAATATCTCATCAAATTTCATCGGCATTGTTTTTTCCTCTGTTGTGTCTGTTTGTTTCAGATAGTAACTATGCCTGACCGTGACGAAAACCCGGTAATGCGCCATACCGTTTCAACTGGTGCAAAAAAAGCCGGATTTCTCCGGCTGTTGATTAGCTGTCTGGGTAATTACGCCATATTTCATCGCTTACACCATCTATACCCATTTCAGCATAAGTGCGATCTACTGCCTTTCTCAGGTCTCCGAAGTTATCCGGCGGCTCCGGTGGCTTCTGTGCCTTCCTGGAACATTCCAGCCGTCGCATCGTAACCTGATGCCGTTCCTTGTCTGTCTCCACCAGCAGCATGACTTCACCCCATCGCGCCGCCGCCCTCCGGTAAAAGCCTTTCGCCTCGAGTTCTTCCGCTATGCGGTCATGTACCATCGCCACCCCCTCAGAACGGAATACCGTCACCGTAAGGGTCATCGCCTCCCGCTGGTGGCTGATTACCCTGTGTGCCTGTGGTTTTGCGTCTGTTCCCGCCAGGACGTGCCGCACGGGCACTGATTACGCTGTCTGCAATAACCTGATAACCCTGCCGCGTTTCCCCGTTCTGTCCGGTCCACTGGCTGACCTGCATCGTGCCGGATACGCTGGCAACGTCGCCTTTTTGATGTTTAGCCAGGAAGTCGGCCTGCTTACCAAATGCGATGACCGATAGCCATAACGTCGCCTGCCCATCCTGCGCCTGGCTGCATGGCAGCGATACCGCCATACGCGCCAGCGTCATCGGTGTACCCTTGCTGGTCTGTTTTACCTGCGGGTCGTCCACCAGCCGCCCGTAAGCTGCAATTTGTGCTGTCATATTGCCACCTCAGTGAAGCGATCCGGCGTTGTTCTTTTTCATCTCTTCCATCATTTTTTCAGTGAGCATTACGCACTGAAAACCCATGTTTTTGATGTCTACGGGTTTCATGCCTTTGTCAGTGGATATCACAGGCAGAATATCCTGATACACATCGCGGTCAGGGTAACTAAGCACACAAAGCGCCCATGATGCCACGGGTGAGGATCCTTCGTCTGTTTCAACCCACCAGCCTGGTGTAGCTGCGCTTATTTGCTGAATCGTGATCCGTCCGTTGTGCTTGTAAAGTTTTTCACCAAATTTTGGTTCGCTCATGATTCCACCTCTCCGGTTTTAACGTTGATGGTTGTTACCTGTTCCGCTTCGGCAATCTCCCGTTCTGTCAGCGTGGCAAAGTTTGCCGCCGTCGTGGTCATGAATGCGCTTATCAGTTCGGGATGTGCTTTCGCGTATCCTTCCCCGGCGTTGCGGTCGATGATTTTTATCGCCACCCTCAGCCAGTGTTCTGTCAAATCAAGGGCGTGAGATTGTGGTTTTTTGGCGTGCTTCGTTGTCACAGGCTTTACCTCACAGCAATAAAATAAAATTTTTGCATTTCAACCCTTCACCTGTTCACCTTTTGCAATTTTCCCTTTTTATTCATGATGTTAAGGGGTGAACAGTTTCACAAAAACTATTCACCAACTGTTCACCACTGTTCACCCTTAAAGCTCAATAAAGAATCAAAAAGGTGAACAGTGAATAGTTTGGTGAACAGTTCATAAATAACTGTTCACCCTATAATATACTGATATAAAAGACATTTATTGCAGGGTGAACAGTGGTGAACAGTTATTCCATAAGTTTAATTTTTTCCATCGTCATTAGTGACCGATACACATGATGGCATCCAGTCTTCTGATTCCTCCGTCAGTGTCACGTTTGAACGCAAACCGTGCTTCGTTTTCCGTTTCATATACTCCCTGCCATATTCCGCCATTGCCCCCGGCATATCTTTACCGAAGCGCGTCAGTGTTACAGGTTTACCAAACCCATGTGCCCTCATATAAGCCAGATAGGCATGATAGAGATACCTGCGTGGGCTGAATGGCACAATTTCAGCATTACCCACTAACAGGCCATCACACATTACCGACGCCATGAGATAGCCGCAGAAGTCCACCAGCGAATCCCCCTCTCGCTTTATCGCCAGTGCTTCTTCAGATTTCTGCTGCTCATATAACAGGCGTCTGGCTTCGTCCTGGTCAGCAAACCGTGTAAGCAGATGGCGAATCACTACCGCCAGCTCACCTTCTATTTTTTCCGCCAGCATTGGATCGCGTTCGTTCTCCGGTACAACTTCCGAAAAATTGAATATCACCCGACGACGTGAGATCCCCCCGCTGCGGTCACTGAATGACATGGCGTTATTGTTAACCGCCAGCACTACTGCCGGAATACGCGTTGAGTAGGGGGCTTTGTGTTTCGGGTCAATTGCCACCTTGTCACCGCCTGTAATGGCCTTAATTCCTGCGCCATCACCAGCGTAACGGGTCATATCCGGCATGATAATCAGCGAAAAGCCAACCACTAACGCGCGTTCCCTGGCATCTTCCAGCGCCTTCATGCTTGCCGATACCGTGTTGGCCTTACCCGCCAGCATGGTGCAAATCTCCGCCATCACGCTTTTACCACTTCCCCCTGGACCTGTTACCTCAATGAATAACTGCCAGTCGTACCGGTTCGCCAGCACCATGAATAATGCAGCCAGTACGCGATCCGCCTTGCGGTCATTCTCAGCCACCGAACGGCGTAACCACTTCCAGAAATTCGGCGCATGTGTTGCCAGCGTTTCCCCCTCTGCTGGTGGGCTGAAAGGTAATTCACTGGCAATTAACAACCAGTCGTTTTTGTTATGCTCCCGAAAATCGCCTGTCCGGGTATCAAAAACACCGTTACTGAATCCAATCAGGTTACGGGCTGTATTCCCCATTACAGGCAAACTTAACTTCATGGTATCGACCGCCGATTTAATGGCGTTCTGCGAATAGCTGATCTCCGCATCAATGAAAATCTGTGCCATAGCTCGCTGTAATTCTTTATCCTGTACTGGCTCCCATACAACGCCGTTGTAATAGTGAACAGTGTCAGAGTCAGCATGAATCGCCAGTTCACCGCCATAATGTGCCAGGAGAACTTCGCCGCGTTGACTTGCTCCCATCTGGTTAAGCGCCAGTGATGAAGCGTTATCGTCTTTTACCCGCTCTTTTTTCTTTACAGGCAGTTCAACTACATTTTTCTTTTCCGTCAGCTCTCCCCGCTCACGTTCCAGATATTCGCGCCAGTTCTCCCGTTTCTGGCTGTGCATTCCTTCAGGGTAATAATCAGCATCCCTGACACCTGCCGCTGCCAGTTTCTGCCCGATGGTATTAACAAGCCCCGAACGCAATAACCCCGCCTGATAGAGACGCACGCGATAGCGTCCGTCCGGTACGATTTGCAGGTTGTCCAGTTCGGCAAGTTGTTGCTCTCCAAGCCAGACAGGTGGCACGTTATCGCCAGCCAGTCGCCCGTCCTGTTCCTGCCACTGCTTCGCATGTGCCCACGCATCACTACCCGCAAAAATGATGACTTCCGTCATTTTGTCACGTGGCTGGTGTTTTAAATTTGGCGCTTTTTTCATTTCTGCTCTCTCCACGCGGCAATCATGTTTTTCAGTTCCTGTAGTTTTTTATCAACATCCATACATGGCACATGGTTATTTCTGGAAGGCGGGATTTCCCGCCTGAATCTGCTAATAAAGATCTCCACGTTCAGCGAACTATGAAATGAATAGCCATCACGAATAAAATACACACGGTCAAACATCAGTTCTTTTACCGTTACTCTGTTACCGTTCTTATCCAGATAAATAGCGCCGGGGATAATTTTTGGGTGTGCATAACCGCTGGCAGTCAAGCCAGATAAATATGTTCTCATGATTATTTATCCCCGATTTGAATCAGTATTCGCTTTCTTTATGGCATTTAATGCATCTGTGGCATTTTCAATGGTGCACCGTAACGAAATATTAAACTGTCCAAGCATTGCCAGTAACAAACCGATATTACCCATATCAATGCGCATGGCCTTTTCGTCATATTCCTTATTTTCTGACGCATACCACATCAGGCTACCAATTGACGAAACAGCCATTGATATATTGTCAGTAGCCCCATCCGCAGCGGAATAAACCTTTTTAGCAATATCATGCTCACAGTTAAAATGCGGATTAATCAGGTACTGGTAATTGGTCATGTCAGGCATGGCACACCCCCTGACGAATACGGGCGGCGAATACAGCAACACAACCGGACGGGCAACGGCTACGCGCTTCGCGTTCCGTCCAGGCGGTTACGTGGATGATTTGAGATTCTCCGGCACTTAGTGCCAGAAAACGCCACACAAAGGCAGTTTGTGTGTGCGCCAGACGTGGGGTATGCTGTGTTCCAGCCATAATCGTTACTCCTGTTAACGGTTTGGTTAGACGCCCCGCTACTGCCGCAAACAGTTCGGGGCGTTGTCGTTTACATCCTCTTACTGAGGTGTGATTTAAATTAAATTCAACTGAATCACAGGTCAAGTGTTTTTTGTGATTCTTTTTTGTGTATACTGAATCACATCTTTTGTTTAGGAGAATGCACATGGCAAAAAACACTATCAACGACAAATCAAAACAGATTTCAATTCGTATCCCACATGATGCTTTTGATGGCATGGAATCCGTAAAACTGGACGGCGAAAGCAACGCCGGATTCATAGTAACCGCCATGCGCGGGGAGATCGCCCGCCGCCAGGCAGAAGGAAGCAGTGAAAATCCTCTGATTTCTTCTCTCGATGCATTGGCGCAAGTGGAAAAAATTGGTATTAAAGCTACGGAAGAACTCGGGCAACTTATCGCCATCGCTCGTGAAGAACTACAGCGCCGCAAGGCCAAAGAATCAGAATAATCACTATCAGCGCCGTGGTGTGAGGTATTACGGCGCATTGCTATGCAGGACAACACAATGACCGATAAAGAATTGACCAAAACATTATCACCGGCACGGAAAAGACGGCGCAGAAAGATAGAGCATGAATCAGAAAGATTCGCGCCATGTGCTTTTGCCCTTGAGCAATTCCTTAAAGAGTACAGGGAAAAGCGCTCATTGCAGGTATGGCAACGAACTGAACCAGACTGATTGCATTGCCCACCAGCCTGATAGCGGCTATCATCCCCGTGCTTATGTTTGGGATCACACACACAAACGGCGCAGCGTGTTATCTGTTCAGAAAGGCGGCTCCATTTCGGGGCCGCTTTTTTTATGCCTGAAAAACCCCAATTTTGTGGTTTTCCAGTCTCACCAGGGCGAACGAATCCCCGCCCACGTTCTGGCGTATATTCAATCTTCATGGTTATAGCTCTGTGTTCAGATGATTGATGTGTGGCGGCTGTGTGCCGCCAGCGTGATTAATGAACTGCCTTGCAGCTATCCTTCCAGGCCAGAACCTCGGATAAAGACCAGCCAACGGAACGACCGCCAAGTTTACGACGTGATGGGAATTGTCCGGCCTTTTCCAGGCGGTAGCGGCATGAGCGGCTAAGGCCTGTTAGCTTTTCGCATTCTTTTTCACGTATAAACCGATCAGTGCTTAACACTATTGCCCCCTTTCGTTTCTTAAAGAGTTATTTCGTGTTCTATTGCGTTGGGATGTGTCTGATTGTGTCAGGATGATTCAGAGTTGGCAAATGTTGAGGTCGTATGGTTTACAGAAACAGGAATAATCAGGATAAAATCATTTAAATTCATGTTAATACAAAGGCATAAAATATTGTTTCATGCCTTTTTTCTCGCTATTTAAAGAGTGATTCGCTAGTGTATAAAAAACCAGTAACACATTAAAAATCAGCTACTTATAAATCCGTACACTTTTTCGTCTCTTGTTCGTAGTTGTTCCGCATTGTTGCTCATTGTTGCATGTTGTATCTGTTCGCATATCCAGTATGCGCATACTGAAAAAACACGAAAAAAATTATTTTCTTCTGGCTACTGGTAGCGTGGTTACGTTTTCATGTGTTCCCGCCAGTATCCCTAACCGCTCCATCCACATATCCAGCGCATTGCGTTTAGCATCCAGATAACGGGAATGATTATAAACTCGCTGCATTCCTGGCATCTGATGACCTGTAAGCTGCTCCACGACATGCGGATCAACGCCTAAATCGTTCAGCATGGTTGTAAAGGTGCGCCGGATGTCATGCAGTGACCAGTGAGGATGATTAAGCCTCCTGTGCGCTAATCTTCCATACTGCGATACGCTGGCCTCCTGTTTCACTTCCCCCAGCAATAAGCCCGTGTGCCTGTTCTGCTCCACCAGCTGCGTGACGAACGGCAGGATCGCTTCCGGTATGGGCCGGAATATTGCGACCTTCGTTTTGCTGTGCTCCTTCGGAACGGTCCATAGCATTTCCGTAAAATCCCACTCCCCGATCTCCGATAGCCTCAGTTCTACCGTCCTGGCTCCGAAGACAATCAGGAGGCGGATTAACGCGACGTAGTAAGGGGAAAATATTTTTTTGTCCAGTGCCTGCAATAATTCGCCAAGTTCTTTGTTACTTAAGACACGTTCGCTTATATCCGGTTTTTTCCCAACGTCCGCCACGTTCAGATCGTCCAGAACGTTGCTGATTGCATAGCGCCGCCTACGGCAGAACTTAAGCGCCTGTTTGCACGCCTGTAGCACGAATCCGGCAGTAACAGGCGTTCGCTTTGCCACCTGGTCAAAACAGGCCAGCCAGTGCCGTAGCTCGCATTTATCCAGCGGCATAGCACCAATCTGCTGTATTACGTGATTATTAAGTCGCCTTTTCAGGGCGATATAATCCACGCGGTTTTCCTTTACGTAATACTCAAGCCAGTAGGTGAGCGCATCGCCAACCGTTACGGGCTTTAACGCTTCCTGTACGGTGTAATTCATCTCATGACGTGGATTTTTCCCCTCAGCCAGCCATGTGCGACACTGTGCGGCTTTTTCCCTGGCTGCTTTCAGGCTCAGATCAGGATAACTTCCCAGCTTAATGCGTTCGGGTCGTGTCTCCCTTCCCGTTCCGGCCCTGTATGTGAAATACCAGGTCAATTTCCCTGATGTTAAATATTTCACGCTCAGGTTTCCGCCATCACTATAAAACGTGTTTTTCTCCGCTGGCTTACCATGAAGTTTCCTTAGCAAGGTATCGCTCAGTTTGTTCATTGCTCTGCTCACGTTTTACCCCCTCTTTACGAAAAAGTGACTACACCAGTGACTACACCGATCGTTGCACAAAGGGCTACAACGTGAAACAAGCTGGAACAAGGAAAATCACAAATCTGTTGATAATCAAAAACATAATGCACAGCCTGAAACATTATGAAACAGCAAAAAACACTAAATGATAAAATGCTGTTATTCTTAACCCGCTGGTGCAACACATGGTCCGCTGGCGTGTGCCGCGTGTACTGGCGGTGTCGATTTTGATGACCATCATCGTGATGGCGATGGTGTTGCTATTAGCTTATCTGGGTTCCGCGCTCAACGAGTTGACGCGGACGTTACCGCAATATCGCAACTCTATTATGACGCCGCTGCAAGCGCTTGAACCGTTGTTGCAACGCGTAGGGATTGACGTCTCAGTTGACCAGCTGGCGCATTATATTGATCCGAACGCGGCGATGACGTTGCTCACCAACTTATTGACGCAGTTATCTAATGCCATGTCATCAATATTTTTATTGCTGCTGACGGTGCTGTTTATGCTGCTCGAAGTGCCACAATTGCCCGGAAAATTTCAGCAAATGATGGCGCGTCCGGTTGAAGGGATGGCGGCGATTCAACGTGCGATTGACAGTGTTTCTCATTATCTGGTGCTGAAAACAGCCATCAGCATCATCACCGGCCTGGTCGCCTGGGCGATGCTCGCCGCACTCGATGTTCGCTTCGCTTTTGTCTGGGGATTGCTGGCCTTTGCGCTTAATTACATCCCGAATATTGGTTCAGTCCTCGCGGCAATCCCCCCTATCGCTCAGGTACTGGTGTTTAATGGCTTCTACGAAGCGTTGCTGGTGCTGGCGGGATATCTGCTGATTAATCTGGTCTTCGGCAATATTCTGGAGCCGCGTATCATGGGGCGTGGGCTGGGGCTTTCCACATTGGTGGTATTTTTGTCGTTGATTTTTTGGGGATGGTTGTTAGGACCGGTGGGTATGCTGCTTTCCGTGCCGTTGACAATTATTGTCAAAATTGCGCTTGAACAAACAGCGGGAGGTCAAAGCATCGCCGTTCTGTTAAGCGATCTCAATAAAGAGTGACGGCCTCAGCAGAGGCCGTCAGGGTTACAGAGCTTTCAGGATTGCATCCACGCTGGCTTTGGCGTCACCAAACAGCATGTGGGTGTTTTCCTTGAAGAACAGCGGGTTTTGCACACCAGCATAGCCAGTGTTCATCGAACGTTTAAAGACAATCACGTTCTGCGCTTTCCACACTTCCAGCACAGGCATACCAGCAATCGGACTCTTCGGATCATCCTGCGCCGCCGGGTTAACCGTATCGTTAGCACCAATCACCAGTACGGTATCGGTATCAGCAAAGTCATCATTGATCTCGTCCATTTCCAGCACGATGTCATACGGTACTTTTGCTTCAGCCAGCAATACGTTCATATGTCCAGGCAAACGCCCCGCGACCGGGTGGATACCGAAACGCACATTAATACCACGAGCGCGCAATTTCTCAGTAATTTCAGCGACAGGATATTGCGCCTGCGCGACTGCCATGCCGTACCCCGGAGTAATGATCACTGAATGAGAGTTTTTCAGCAGTTCCGCTGTCTCTTCTGCGGTGATTTCGCGGTGCTCACCCACTTCCTGATCATCGCCAGTAGAAGAGCCGTCGGTGCCGAAACCACCCGCAATAACGCTGATAAAGGAACGGTTCATCGCCTTACACATAATGTAAGAAAGGATAGCCCCCGAAGAACCGACCAGCGCACCGGTCACAATCAGCAGGTCGTTGCTGAGCATAAAGCCCGCAGCCGCAGCCGCCCAGCCGGAGTACGAGTTCAGCATCGACACCACCACTGGCATATCTGCACCACCGATGGAGGCGACTAAATGCCAGCCGAATACCAGCGCAATTGCGGTCATTATCAGCAATGCCAGCACTTGCAGGCCGACGCTGTCCGTGCGAACAAATACAATCAGCAGCAGGAAGGAAACGACCAGAGCCGCCAGGTTCATTTTGTGACGGTTTGGCAGCATCAATGGTTTAGACGAAATCTTGCCACACAGTTTGCCGAACGCCACCACCGAACCCGTGAACGTTACCGCCCCGATGAAGATACCGAGGAACACTTCCGTCAGGTGAATATTGACCAGAATCGGTGCCATTCCCGCGTCATGATGCAGATAGCTGTTAAAGCCAACCAGCACTGCCGCCAGACCCACGAAGCTATGCAGGATCGCCACCAGTTCTGGCATTTCGGTCATTTCAACTTTCTTCGCCAGACGGATACCAATTGCCCCACCAATGACCATCGCCAGCAAGATCCAGCCAACATTACCCGTATCCGGTCCAAAAATGGTTGCGATTAACGCAATCGCCATCCCGGCGATACCGAAGTTGTTACCCTGGCGAGACGTTTCATGTTTCGAAAGACCGGCCAGACTGAAGATAAACAGGATCGCGGCAACAATGTATGCAGCTGTAACTAATCCTCCAGACATATGTTACCCCTTAATTTTTGCGGAACATTTTCAGCATGCGCTGAGTCACGGTGAAGCCACCGAAAATATTAATGCTGGCTATAAGCACCGCGATAAAACTAAGGAAGCTAACCCAGCCGCCCTGGCCAATCTGCAACAGTGCTCCGACAACAATAATCCCTGAAATCGCGTTGGTGACCGACATCAACGGTGTATGCAGCGCGTGCGATACATTCCACACCACGTAATAACCGACAACGCAGGCCAGCGCGAAAACGGTGAAGTGCCCAAGGAATTCTTTCGGCGCAACGCTTGCCATCCAGCCAAAAAGAATGATTGCCAGCGCCATCAACGCGTATTTACGCCACGGTGAGCAGGTACATTTTTCCTCAGTTTTCACTTCCGGTGCCGCTTTTTGTGCCGCCTGCGGCTGAGCTGATACCTGAATCGGCGGTGCCGGCCAGGTAATTTCGCCCGCACGGATCACGGTCACGCCGCGAATCACCACATCATCAAAATCAACAGTGATATTGCCGTCTTTCTCTTTGCACAACAGTTTCAGCAGATTAACGAGGTTTGTGCCGTAAAGCTGTGAGGATTGCGTCGGCAGACGGCCCGGAAGATCGGTATAACCAATCACTTTGACACCATTTTCCGTAGTGAAGATTTCACCCGGCACGGTGTATTCACAGTTGCCGCCGTTTTGGGCTGCCAGGTCGACAATCACACTGCCCGCCTTCATGGAGTCAACCATTTCACGGGTAATTAGCTTCGGCGCTGGTTTGCCTGGAATAAGCGCGGTGGTGACAATGATATCGACCTCTTTTGCCTGGGCGGCAAAGAGTTCCATTTCCGCTTTGATGAACGCGTCCGACATCACTTTGGCATAGCCATCGCCGCTGCCAGCTTCCTCTTTAAAATCCAGCTCGAGGAATTCCGCGCCCATACTTTGAACTTGTTCTTTCACTTCCGGGCGGGTGTCGAATGCACGCACAATCGCGCCGAGACTGTTTGCTGCGCCAATGGCGGCCAGACCTGCAACACCCGCACCAATCACCATCACTTTTGCCGGTGGCACTTTCCCGGCCGCAGTAATTTGCCCGGTAAAGAAGCGCCCAAATTCATGTGCCGCTTCAACAATGGCGCGATAACCGGCGATGTTCGCCATCGAGCTTAGTGCGTCCAGCGATTGTGCGCGTGAGATACGCGGCACAGAGTCCATCGCCATCACGGTCACGTTACGTTCCGCAAGTTTTTGCATTAATTCCGGATTCTGCGCAGGCCAGATAAAACTCACCAGCGTTGTCCCAGGATTCAGTAACGCAATTTCATCATCTAACGGCGCATTGACCTTCAGAATGATCTCTGACTGCCAGACGCTATTCCCTTCTACAATTTCAGCGCCCGCTTGCACAAACGCTTTATCGTCAAAACTTGCCAGTTGACCCGCGCCGCTCTCTACCGCGACGGTAAAACCCAGTTTCAGCAGCTGTTCCACTGTTTTTGGCGTTGCTGCAACACGGGTTTCATTGGTTAACCGTTCTCTTGGTATGCCAATTCGCATGATATTCCCTTCCATCGGTTTTATTGATGATGGTTTGCCTGTGTCAGGAGCCACACAAGCTGCTCATGTACGAGCTAAATGTTACTCCGTTAAAATAAATTAGTAACAAACGCCCTATAACGTACTGAAAATTATGCCTGTGATCTAGCGCCAAAAATCAGTATTTCGGCGTGAACTCGCAAAATATTAACGATTCAGCCGTGATAGTGGGATAAACACCTTAGAACGCCGGATAAAGACTGATAATTGTCTTCGACGGTCGGGTAAAACGAGACATCGCCCCGGCACGAATCACTACTTAACATTAAATTAACTTATACAATTCAGTTGCTTCAGTAGTAATGATGCTGATACGGCTGTTTTTTAAGCATAGACGGTCATTTGAGCAGGATTAAAATTGGCTTAAGGAATGTGATATGAAAAATGACGCAGACAGTTACACCGTTTAAATGCAATAATCAGCCACGTTTCTCGTTAATAACAATACCAGTACCTGGTTTGCGCAAGGCGAAGGATTATTTTTATGAAGCTTAAGAACACCCTCCTGGCGTCGGCACTGCTTTCTGCTACGGCATTCTCCGTTAACGCAGCAACAGAACTGACACCGGAGCAAGCGGCAGCGGTTAAACCTTTTGACCGTGTAGTGGTTACCGGTCGTTTTAATGCTATTGGCGAAGCGGTGAAAGCCGTTTCTCGTCGCGCAGATAAAGAAGGTGCCGCCTCTTTTTATGTTGTCGACACTTCTGATTTTGGTAACAGCGGTAACTGGCGTGTGGTCGCTGACCTCTATAAAGCCGATGCTGAAAAAGCAGAAGAAACAAGTAATCGCGTAATTAACGGTGTTGTCGAACTGCCGAAAGATCAGGCTGTTCTGATTGAACCGTTTGACACGGTCACCGTCCAGGGCTTCTATCGTAGCCAGCCAGAAGTCAATGATGCCATCACCAAAGCGGCAAAAGCGAAAGGTGCCTACTCTTTCTACATCGTTCGTCAAATCGATGCCAACCAGGGCGGCAACCAGCGTATTACTGCATTCATCTATAAAAAAGATGCTAAGAAACGTATCGTCCAGAGCCCGGATGTGATCCCGGCAGATTCCGAAGCAGGACGTGCAGCTCTGGCTGCCGGTAGCGAAGCCGCGAAGAAAGTTGAGATCCCGGGTGTTGCGACTACCGCATCACCAAGTTCTGAAGTCGGTCGCTTCTTTGAAACCCAGTCATCAAAAGGCGGGCGTTACACCGTCACGCTCCCGGATGGCACTAAAGTCGAAGAACTGAACAAAGCGACCGCAGCGATGATGGTCCCGTTCGACAGCATCAAATTCTCTGGCAACTACGGCAACATGACCGAAGTCTCCTATCAGGTTGCGAAACGTGCCGCGAAGAAAGGTGCTAAGTATTACCACATCACCCGCCAGTGGCAGGAACGTGGTAATAACCTGACCGTCAGCGCAGATCTGTATAAATAACTATTCAGTTACTCCTATAAGGCGGCTTGATGCCGCCTTTCGCATTTTTAGTCACAAATTTCCCCGCGACCATTGCATGCAGACACATCTCTTCGTAAAATCCCGCGCTTCAGTGGCAAACTCCATTTTTATGCGTTTTGCCCTAATATTTATTCTTCTTATCACGTTTTAATCACTGGATATCGATGGAAAAGAAACTGGGACTGAGCGCACTCACCGCGCTGGTATTAAGCTCAATGCTGGGCGCGGGTGTTTTCAGTCTGCCGCAAAATATGGCGGCAGTTGCCAGCCCGGCAGCACTGCTCATCGGCTGGGGTATTACTGGCGCTGGCATTTTATTGCTGGCCTTTGCCATGCTGATCCTCACGCGCATTCGTCCCGAACTTGACGGCGGTATCTTTACCTATGCCCGCGAAGGGTTTGGCGAGCTAATCGGCTTTTGTTCCGCATGGGGATACTGGCTGTGCGCAGTCATCGCCAACGTCTCCTATCTGGTGATCGTTTTTTCCGCGTTAAGCTTTTTTACGGACACGCCGGAATTGCGCCTGTTTGGCGATGGTAATACCTGGCAATCGATAGTCGGTGCATCGGCTTTATTGTGGATTGTTCACTTTTTGATCCTGCGCGGGGTGCAAACCGCTGCCAGCATTAACCTGGTGGCGACACTGGCAAAATTGTTGCCGCTGGGTCTGTTTGTTGTGCTGGCGATGATGATGTTCAAACTGGATACCTTCAAGCTCGACTTCACCGGACTTGCACTTGGCGTACCCGTTTGGGAACAGGTGAAAAACACCATGCTGATCACCCTGTGGGTTTTCATTGGTGTGGAAGGTGCCGTGGTTGTTTCTGCGCGTGCGCGTAATAAACGTGATGTTGGCAAAGCGACACTGCTGGCGGTTCTCTCCGCTCTGGGCGTTTACTTGCTGGTAACGCTGCTTTCGCTGGGTGTGGTGGCACGTCCTGAACTGGCTGAAATTCGTAACCCGTCAATGGCCGGTCTGATGGTGGAAATGATGGGACCATGGGGCGAAATCATCATCGCTGCCGGTTTGATCGTTTCCGTTTGCGGCGCGTACTTAAGCTGGACCATCATGGCAGCAGAAGTACCGTTCCTGGCCGCCACTCATAAAGCATTCCCGCGCATTTTTGCGCGCCAGAACGCACAAGCTGCGCCATCCGCCTCACTGTGGTTGACCAACATCTGCGTGCAAATTTGTCTGGTACTCATCTGGCTGACCGGTTCCGATTACAACACGTTGCTGACCATCGCCTCAGAAATGATTCTGGTGCCCTATTTCCTGGTCGGCGCGTTCTTGCTGAAAATCGCAACCCGTCCACTGCATAAAGCGGTAGGTGTCGGTGCCTGCATTTATGGCTTATGGTTATTGTACGCCTCTGGTCCAATGCACTTGCTGTTATCCGTTGTTCTGTATGCACCGGGGCTGCTGGTTTTCCTGTACGCGCGCAAAACGCATACCCATGATAATGTACTGAACCGTCAGGAAATGGTGCTGATTGGCATGCTGTTAATTGCCTCAGTTCCGGCGACCTGGATGCTGGTGGGATAACGTTCATCCCATCGTTGGATAGCAAAGGAGATAACGATGGGTAAAACCCAGCCCTTGCCAATATTAATTACTGGCGGAGGTCGTCGCATCGGCCTCGCCCTCGCATGGCATTTCATTAATCAAAAGCAACCGGTGATTGTCAGCTATCGGACACACTATCCAGCCATTGATGGACTGATTAATGCAGGTGCGCAGTGTATTCAGGCTGATTTTTCGACCAACGACGGTGTGATGGCGTTTGCCGATGAAGTACTAAAAAGCACCCATGGTCTGCGTGCTATTTTGCATAACGCCAGTGCGTGGATGGCGGAAAAACCGGGTGCGCCACTGGCCGACGTACTGGCTTGCATGATGCAGATCCACGTTAATACCCCATACCTGCTCAACCATGCGCTGGAAAGATTACTGCGTGGGCACGGACACGCCGCCAGCGATATCATTCACTTTACCGATTATGTGGTGGAGCGCGGTAGCGACAAACATATTGCGTATGCTGCAAGCAAAGCGGCACTGGATAATATGACCCGCTCGTTTGCCCGCAAGCTGGCACCGGAAGTGAAAGTGAATTCTATTGCGCCATCGCTGATCCTGTTTAATGAACATGATGATGCCGAATATCGACAACAGGCGCTGAATAAATCACTGATGAAAACCGCGCCTGGCGAGAAAGAAGTGATCGACCTGGTCGATTACTTACTTACCAGTTGCTTTGTCACCGGACGCAGTTTCCCACTTGATGGCGGTCGTCATCTGCGTTAATGCAGCTTTATCCAGCATATAATCAACACCCATGCGCTTATCCCCCAACACGCAACAGAACCAACAAAAGCGGCGGGCAAGCGCATCATTCCGGTGAAATACCACAGCGACACCAGGTAAACAAAATAGGGAATAATCGACCACATACTAAAAATGATGGTTGCGCGTAAGGCTTCAATGCCGCGTTCGCTGGCAACAATATAATGCGCGATAAGCGCAAAGGTCGGGAAAAGTGGAATCAGCCCGGCGATATAATAATTTTTCGTTTTTGCTAAAACACCAATCAACAGCACTACCAGCGCACCGAGCGCGGCTTTGATTACCAGCCCCATCTTTTTACCTTAACACTTCCATAACAAGTCATCAGTAGAATACCTGATGAAAACTTGTTTAGAAACGATTGATAGTAAGTAAAAACAGCGCGGTGTATTGTGACGTTTTTATATCTACCGTGAATGTTATGAACACTATCGTATTTGTGGAAGATGCTGCGGAAGTCGGTTCACTGATTGCCGCGTACCTGGCAAAACATGATATGCAGGTTACCGTAGAGCCGCGCGGCGACCAGGCCGAAGAAACCATTTTGCGAGAAAATCCGGATTTGGTGTTACTCGACATCATGCTACCAGGCAAGGACGGCATGACCATTTGTCGTGATTTACGCGCAAAGTGGTCTGGACCGATTGTTCTTCTAACCTCTCTCGATAGCGATATGAACCACATCCTGGCACTGGAAATGGGTGCCTGCGACTATATTCTCAAAACGACGCCCCCTGCTGTTTTGCTAGCGCGTTTACGTTTGCATTTGCGTCAGAATGAGCAAGCCACACTGACCAAAGGTCTTCAGGAAACGTCTCTGACTCCCTACAAAGCCCTGCATTTCGGCACGTTGACCATCGATCCCATCAACCGCGTAGTCACCCTGGCTAACACTGAAATCTCGCTCTCGACAGCTGATTTCGAATTATTGTGGGAATTAGCTACCCATGCCGGGCAAATCATGGACCGCGATGCATTGCTGAAAAATTTACGCGGCGTCAGTTATGACGGACTGGATCGTAGCGTGGACGTGGCTATTTCGCGGTTAAGAAAAAAACTGCTCGATAACGCCGCAGAACCTTATCGCATTAAAACTGTGCGTAACAAAGGCTATCTTTTTGCGCCTCATGCATGGGAATAAGCGATGAAAAAACTGTTTATCCAGTTTTACCTGTTATTGTTTGTCTGCTTCCTTGTGATGTCTCTGCTGGTTGGGCTGGTGTACAAATTTACCGCCGAACGCGCGGGCAAACAGTCGCTGGATGATTTGATGAACAGTTCGCTGTATCTGATGCGCAGCGAATTGCGTGAGATCCCCCCACACGACTGGGGTAAAACTCTGAAAGAGATGGATTTAAATCTCTCTTTCGATCTGCGTGTCGAGCCACTGAGTAAATACCATCTTGATGATATTTCCATGCACCGACTGCGTGGCGGCGAAATTGTCGCCCTGGACGATCAGTACACGTTTTTGCAGCGTATCCCGCGCAGCCACTACGTGCTGGCAGTTGGTCCTGTTCCTTATCTTTATTATCTCCATCAGATGCGATTGCTGGATATCGCCCTGATCGCTTTTATTGCTATTTCCCTCGCCTTTCCGGTGTTTATCTGGATGCGTCCGCACTGGCAGGATATGTTAAAACTGGAAGCAGCGGCGCAACGATTTGGCGATGGGCATCTCAATGAACGTATCCACTTTGATGAGGGTTCGAGCTTTGAACGACTTGGCGTCGCATTTAACCAGATGGCGGACAATATCAACGCCTTAATTGCCAGCAAAAAACAGCTTATTGACGGTATCGCTCACGAACTGCGAACACCGTTAGTGCGCCTGCGTTATCGACTGGAGATGAGCGATAACCTGAGCGCCGCCGAATCCCAGGCGTTGAATCGTGATATCAGTCAACTTGAAGCTTTAATTGAAGAGCTGCTGACTTATGCCCGACTCGATCGCCCACAAAACGAGCTTCATCTTAGCGAACCAGACCTGCCGTTGTGGCTGTCAACGCATCTGGCAGATATTCAGGCAGTAACGCCCGATAAAACGGTACGGATAAAAACGCTCGTGCAAGGCCATTATGCGGCGTTGGATATGCGCTTAATGGAGCGCGTGCTGGATAATTTGCTCAATAACGCCCTGCGGTACTGCCATTCAACGGTTGAAACCAGCCTGCTACTGTCGGGGAATAGAGCGACATTAATTGTTGAAGATGATGGCCCAGGGATTGCCCCAGAAAACCGCGAACATATCTTTGAACCTTTTGTTCGCCTCGATCCCAGCCGGGATCGCTCAACCGGCGGCTGCGGGCTGGGGCTGGCAATTGTCCACTCTATAGCACTGGCAATGGGCGATACGGTTAATTGTGACACCAGCGAACTGGGTGGTGCCCGCTTCTCGTTTAGCTGGCCGTTATGGCATAACATCCCGCAATTTACCTCTGCCTGACACTACGCGCACGATGGTCAAGTCACCACGACTGTGCTATAAAATAAGTATGTTGTAACTAAAGTGGTTAATATTATGGCGCGTTACGATCTCGTAGACCGACTCAACACTACCTTTCGCCAGATGGAACAAGAGCTGGCTATATTTGCCGCTCATCTTGAGCAACACAAGCTATTGGTTGCCCGCGTGTTCTCTTTGCCGGAGGTAAAAAAAGAGGATGAGCATAATCCGCTTAATCGTATTGAGGTAAAACAACATCTCGGCAACGACGCGCAGTCGCTGGCGTTGCGTCATTTCCGCCATTTATTTATTCAACAACAGTCCGAAAATCGCAGCAGCAAGGCCGCTGTCCGTCTGCCTGGCGTGTTGTGTTACCAGGTCGATAACCTTTCGCAAGCAGCGTTGGTCAGTCATATTCAGCACATCAATAAACTCAAGACCACGTTCGAGCATATCGTCACGGTTGAATCAGAACTCCCCACCGCGGCACGTTTTGAATGGGTGCATCGTCATTTGCCGGGGCTGATCACCCTTAATGCTTACCGCACGCTCACCGTTCTGCACGCCCCCGCCACTTTACGCTTTGGTTGGGCTAATAAACATATCATTAAGAATTTACATCGTGATGAAGTCCTGGCACAGCTGGAAAAAAGCCTGAAATCACCACGCAGTGTCGCACCGTGGACGCGCGAGGAGTGGCAAAGAAAACTGGAGCGAGAGTATCAGGATATCGCTGCCCTGCCACAGAACGCGAAGTTAAAAATCAAACGTCCGGTGAAGGTGCAGCCGATTGCCCGCGTCTGGTACAAAGGAGATCAAAAACAAGTCCAACACGCCTGCCCTACACCACTGATTGCACTGATTAATCGGGATAATGGCGCGGGCGTGCCGGACGTTGGTGAGTTGTTAAATTACGATGCCGACAATGTGCAGCACCGTTATAAACCTCAGGCGCAGCCGCTTCGTTTGATCATTCCACGGCTGCACCTGTATGTTGCAGATTAACGCCCGGCTTTCATACTGCCGACCATCTGTTCTGGCCGTACCCAGCTGTCAAACTCGGCTTCGCTAAGATACCCCAGCGCAAGGGCCGCAGCTTTTAAGGTCAGCCCTTCTTTATGCGCTTTTTTGGCGATCTCGGCGGCTTTGTCATAACCAATGTGGGTGTTAAGCGCAGTCACCAGCATCAGCGATTCATTGAGTAATTGATTGATTCGCTCACGATTCGGTTCAATACCCACTGCGCAGTGTTTGTTAAAACTTTCCATGCCATCTGCCAGCAAGCGCACCGATTGCAGGAAATTGTGGATCACCATTGGACGGAAGACGTTCAGTTCAAAGTTACCGGAAGCGCCCCCCATGTTGATCGCCACGTCGTTCCCCATCACCTGACAGCAGAGCATGGTTAATGCCTCACACTGTGTTGGGTTCACTTTCCCCGGCATGATTGAGCTGCCCGGCTCATTTTCCGGGATTGAGATTTCACCAATTCCGCAGCGCGGGCCAGAGGCCAGCCAGCGGACATCATTGGCGATTTTCATCAGTGACGCAGCCAACCCTTTCAACGCGCCGTGCGCCTGAACCAGGGCATCACAGGTCGCCAGCGCTTCAAATTTGTTCGGCGCGGTAACAAACGGTGCACAGGTAATGACTGCCAGTTCATCTGCTACGCGACGCGCATACTCCGGATGGGTATTTAGTCCAGTACCCACCGCTGTACCGCCAAGAGCCAGTTCCGCTACGTGAGGCAGGCTGTATTCGATATGTTTGAGATTATGCTCGAGCATCGCTACCCAGCCGGAAATCTCCTGCCCCAGCGTTAACGGCGTGGCATCCTGCAAGTGAGTACGACCAATTTTGACGATATCGGCAAAAGCACGGGATTTCTCATTCAGTGTCTGTGTCAGGGTTTTAAGCTGAGGAATGAGTTGCTTGCGCAGCGCCAGCAGCGCCGCAACGTGCATCGCCGTCGGAAAGACATCGTTGGAACTTTGGCTTTTGTTCACGTCGTCGTTAGGGTGAACTTTACGTTCCATCCCGCGCACACCGCCGAGTAATTCACTGGCCCGGTTAGCCAGCACTTCGTTCATGTTCATGTTACTTTGCGTGCCGGAGCCGGTCTGCCAGATAGCCAGCGGGAATTCGTCGTCATGCTGTCCTGCCAGTACTTCATCCGCCGCCTGACGAATGGCGCTCGCTTTCTCTTCAGACAACAAGCCTAAATCTTCATTAACTTTTGCCGCTGCACGCTTGGTTAGCGCCAGCGCATGAATCAGTGAGGTGGGCATTTTCTCCGTCGAAATGCGGAAATGCTCCAGCGAGCGTTGAGTTTGTGCGCCCCACAGCTTATCTGCCGGGACATCAATCGCCCCCATCGAATCTTTTTCGCTGCGTACTGTATTCATGACCTGCTCCTCACCTGATTAATTTTTTCTTTCTGTTTTGCTTTCGTTAAGCAACTTTTAGCTCACTTATTATTTACCATTTGATAACAAATGTTTGGTCTTTCGTGCCATGTAAAAAAACCGCCCCGAAGGGCGGCTCTGTTTATTTCACACAGCGGGTGCATTGTGTGAGTTGTATCTGCTGGAAGAAGTCATTTCCTTTATCATCCACAAGGATAAACGCCGGGAAATCTTCCACTTCAATTTTCCAGATGGCTTCCATTCCCAGTTCCGGATATTCAACACATTCCAGGCTCTTAATACTTCCCTGCGCCAATACAGCGGCCGGACCACCGATACTGCCAAGGTAGAAGCCGCCGTGTTTTTTACAGGCATCCGTCACCTGCTGGCTGCGGTTGCCTTTCGCCAGCATGATCATACTTCCGCCCTGCGCTTGCAGTTGATCGACATAAGAATCCATCCGTCCGGCGGTCGTTGGGCCAAGAGAACCGGAGGCATAACCTTCCGGCGTTTTGGCCGGACCCGCGTAGTAAATCGGATGATCTTTGATGTACTGCGGCAGCCCTTCACCGTTATCCATCCGCTCTTTCAGTTTGGCGTGAGCAATATCACGACCGACGATAATCGTGCCGTTAAGCGATAAGCGTGTAGAAACGGGATACTGCGACAACTGTGCGAGGATCTCTTTCATCGGACGGTTAAGGTCAACGCGCACCGCTTCGCCTTCTCCCGCTTTGCGCAGCTCTTCCGGGATATATTTGCCTGGATTATGTTCCAGTTTTTCGATCCAGATCCCCTGACGGTTGATCTTCGCTTTGATATTACGGTCAGCAGAGCAGGAGACGCCCATACCGACCGGGCAGGATGCGCCGTGACGTGGCAGGCGAATCACGCGGATGTCGTGAGCGAAGTATTTACCACCAAACTGCGCACCCAGACCAAGATTTTGCGCTTCGATCAGCAATTCTTTTTCCAGTTCCACATCGCGGAACGCCTGACCGTGCTCATTCCCTTCCGTTGGCAGTTCATCATAGTATTTCGCGGAAGCCAGTTTCACCGTTTTAAGGTTCGTTTCTGCAGAAGTTCCACCAATAACGAACGCAATATGATACGGAGGACAGGCCGCCGTACCCAGCGTGCGCATCTTCTCAACCAGGTAATTTTTCAGTTTCCCCGGCGTCAGTAACGCTTTGGTTTCCTGATAGAGATACGTCTTGTTTGCCGAACCACCACCTTTGGCGATACAGAGGAATTTGTATTCGTCGCCATCAACGGCATAAAGATCGATCTGCGCTGGCAGATTGGTGCCGGTATTCACTTCTTTATACATATCCAGCGGCGCGTTTTGCGAGTAGCGCAGATTATCTTCGATATAAGTGTTATAGACACCGCGCGCCAGCGCCGCTTCATCACCACCACCGGTCCATACACGCTGCCCTTTTTTACCAACAATAATCGCGGTGCCGGTATCCTGACAGGTTGGCAGAACGCCTTTCGCCGCGATGTCGGAGTTACGCAGGAATTGCAGCGCCACATATTTATCATTTTCGCTGGCCTCCGGGTCACGCAGAATGTCGGCCACCTGTTGTTGGTGCGCCGGACGCAGCATGAACGACGCATCATGAAACGCCTGGCGCGCCAACAGAGTTAACGCTTCGGGTGCGACTTTCAAAATCTCCTGCCCTTCAAATTCAGATACGCTAACGTGTTCGCTGGTTAGCAGGTAATACTCAGTATCATCTTTTTTGAGTGGAAAAGGAGCCTGATAATGAAAGGGTTTGTTTGACATTGTTCTCTCACTTACTGCCTGGTTTGGTTATGCTCTGGGCGGGTGTTCCGTTGCCCTGTTAAAAGCGAGTAACAATATCCTACACACTTTTTTAACAAAAACTGAGACTAGTACGACTTTTTGCGGCTCCAGGTTACTTCCCGTAGGATTCTTGCTTTAATAGTGGGATTAATTTCCACATTAAAACAGGGATTGATCATGCAAAAACTCATTAACTCAGTGCAAAACTATGCCTGGGGCAGCAAAACGGCGTTGACTGAACTTTATGGTATGGAAAATCCGTCCAGCCAGCCGATGGCCGAGCTGTGGATGGGCGCACATCCGAAAAGCAGTTCACGAGTGCAGAATGCCGCCGGAGATATCGTTTCACTGCGTGATGTGATTGAGAGTGATAAATCGACTCTGCTCGGAGAGGCCGTTGCCAAACGCTTTGGCGAACTGCCTTTCCTGTTCAAAGTATTATGCGCAGCACAGCCACTCTCCATTCAGGTTCATCCAAACAAACACAATTCTGAAATCGGTTTTGCCAAAGAAAATGCCGCAGGTATCCCGATGGATGCCGCCGAGCGTAACTATAAAGATCCTAACCACAAGCCGGAGCTGGTTTTTGCGCTGACGCCTTTCCTTGCGATGAACGCGTTTCGTGAATTTTCCGAGATTGTCTCCCTACTCCAGCCGGTCGCAGGTGCACATCCGGCGATTGCTCACTTTTTACAACAGCCTGATGCCGAACGTTTAAGCGAACTGTTCGCCAGCCTGTTGAATATGCAGGGTGAAGAAAAATCCCGCGCGCTGGCGATTTTAAAATCGGCCCTCGATAGCCAGCAGGGTGAACCGTGGCAAACGATTCGTTTAATTTCTGAATTTTACCCGGAAGACAGCGGTCTGTTCTCCCCGCTATTGCTGAATGTGGTGAAATTGAACCCTGGCGAAGCGATGTTCCTGTTCGCTGAAACACCGCACGCTTACCTGCAAGGCGTGGCGCTGGAAGTGATGGCAAACTCCGATAACGTGCTGCGTGCGGGTCTGACGCCTAAATACATTGATATTCCGGAACTGGTTGCCAATGTGAAATTCGAAGCCAAACCGGCTAACCAGTTGTTGACCCAGCCGGTGAAACAAGGTGCAGAACTGGACTTCCCGATTCCAGTGGATGATTTTGCCTTCTCGCTGCATGACCTTAGTGATAAAGAAACCACCATTAGCCAGCAGAGTGCCGCCATTTTGTTCTGCGTCGAAGGCGATGCAACGTTGTGGAAAGGTTCTCAGCAGTTACAGCTTAAACCGGGTGAATCAGCGTTTATTGCCGCCAACGAATCACCGGTGACTGTCAAAGGCCACGGCCGTTTAGCGCGTGTTTACAACAAGCTGTAAGAGCTTACTGAAAAAATTAACATCTCTTGCTAAGCTTATTAAAGGCTTATAACACCTTCAGGCGGCCAGTCCGCCTGATTTCATTTTATGGATAATCATTATGAATAAATCGCTGGTAGCGGTAGGCGTCATTGTTGCGCTAGGCGTAGTCTGGACAGGCGGCGCATGGTATACAGGCAAGAAGATTGAAACCCATCTCGAAGACATGGTCGCGCAGGCGAACGCGCAACTCAAACTGACAGCTCCTGAATCCAACCTGGAAGTGAGTTATCAAAACTATCATCGCGGCGTATTCAGCAGCCAGTTGCAACTGTTGGTGAAACCCATTGCCGGGAAAGAAAATCCGTGGATTAAAAGCGGTCAGAGCGTCATCTTCAACGAATCGGTTGATCATGGTCCCTTCCCGCTTGCCCAGCTTAAAAAACTGAACCTGATCCCGTCGATGGCATCAATTCAAACCACGCTGGTTAATAACGAAGTAAGCAAACCACTGTTTGATATGGCAAAAGGTGAAACGCCTTTTGAGATTAACTCGCGCATTGGTTACAGCGGTGATTCCAGTTCCGATATTTCGCTCAAGCCACTGAATTACGAGCAAAAGGATGAAAAAGTCGCCTTTAGCGGCGGCGAGTTCCAGTTAAATGCTGACAGAGACGGCAAAGCCATCTCCCTTTCCGGGGAGGCGCAAAGTGGTCGGATAGACGCAGTTAACGAATACAACCAGAAAGTGCAGTTGACCTTTAATAATCTGAAAACCGACGGTTCCAGCACGCTGGCAAGTTTTGGTGAGCGTGTAGGAAATCAAAAACTGTCACTGGAAAAAATGACCATTTCAGTGGAAGGCAAAGAACTGGCACTGCTGGAAGGCATGGAGATCAGCGGTAAATCGGATCTGGTCAATGACGGTAAAACGATCAATAGCCAACTGGATTACTCGCTAAACAGCCTGAAGGTACAGAATCAGGATCTGGGCAGCGGCAAGCTGACTTTAAAAGTCGGCCAGATTGATGGTGAAGCCTGGCATCAGTTTAGCCAGCAATATAACGCGCAAACTCAGGCGCTGCTGGCACAGCCAGAAATTGCCAACAACCCCGAACTTTATCAGGAGAAAGTGACGGAAGCCTTCTTTAGCGCCCTGCCGCTGATGCTGAAAGGCGATCCGGTGATTACTATCGCGCCGCTAAGCTGGAAAAACAGTCAGGGTGAAAGTGCCCTGAATCTGTCGCTGTTCCTGAAAGATCCGGCAACGACTAAAGAAGCGCCGCAAACGCTGGCGCAGGAAGTAGATCGTTCGGTTAAATCTCTGGATGCGAAACTGACCATTCCGGTGGATATGGCAACTGAGTTTATGACTCAGGTAGCGAAGCTGGAAGGTTATCAGGAAGATCAAGCGAAAAAACTGGCGAAACAGCAAGTTGAAGGTGCATCAGCAATGGGGCAGATGTTCCGTCTGACCACCTTGCAGGACAATACCATCACCACCAGCCTGCAATATGCTAACGGTCAGATAACGTTAAATGGGCAGAAAATGTCGTTAGAAGATTTTGTTGGCATGTTTGCGATGCCAGCTCTTAACGTTCCGGCTGTACCGGCAATTCCGCAGCAGTAATTCACGGCCAAAACGCCGGAGAATTTTCACTCCGGCGTTTTCATCTGAAAACAAACCAGAGATTGCCTGATGCGCTACGCTTATCAGGCCTACCTTTTCCTGCAACACTTTGAATTTATGAGTTTTTGTAGGCTGGATAAGGCGTTTACGCCGCATCCGGCATAAAAAACGCGCACTTTGTCAACAATCTGAAACGCCGGAGATTTTTCTCTCCGGCGTTATTTTTTACTTCAGCATAAAGTCATACTGAATACTCATTTTCACATCCCAGTAATTCAGGCGATCGCCCAGCGTACTGCCATCGCGCTTTTCCCGCCCTTTATCGGCAGCAAGAAAGAAATTCATCCCTTGTAACGGCCCTTCGCTGACCCGATAGTTCATACCACCTAAGATACCCGTGCCTTCAATCCGCACATCTCGTTTACTGGATTCATAGCCGCGAGTCACAATCGGTGCAAATGTCAGCGTAAATTGCGGCGTTAAACGATAGTTGACGCCCAATTGCCAGGACTGCATTCCTTCACGGTTACGATCAAGACTTAATGAAAAGGGATAGCCAATGTCGGTATCCACCACGGCACCATTCATTGCATGGCGCAAATAACCACCACTGCCAAATACACTTCCCCACGGCGCATTCCAGGTCAATTGTCCACTAACCAACGCCGTTTCATTGGGCTGGCTGGTATTACGACTTAAACCTTCGAGCTGCGCGTAAAAGCCGAGCAACTCCCCTTTCAACGTATAATTCGGGTCGAGCGGTATGCTTTTCTCGAGAATACTTTGTATCTGATTGGAAACATCTTTCTGTACCGATGCCCCCAGAGAATAGCGACTGGTATCATCATGCCAACTGGCGGCTAAAAAAGAACGTGCGCGATGTTTATCGTATTTTCCCGTCTGGCTGTTATACACCCCTTCATCACGAATACCGGTTGTTGAATCAGTCCATAAAAATACTCGTGAACGCCACATTCCCCACAGATCAATATTTGGTGTTAAAGCCCAATAACCTAATGCTCCTTCAGAAACTGTCGGTAATGTACGTTGCGAACTGCCAGCCATTAACGGAATACGATAAGGTAAGCTACCATAACTATAATCCGTCCCGAAGCGACCTAATTTAAGCAGGCTATTTTCACTGGGTTTTATTTTTACTGCCCCCAGGGCAAAGCCAAAACTTTTATCACCATCAAGATACCACCGGGTACTCATATCAGCACGAGCACCTAATTTATAAACATAATACGCCCCGCCTTCAACGCCAATAATATTGGAATAATAACCACTATTGAAATCGAGCAATCCTCCCTGTACCCATGCGTAAATATCTCTTCCCGCGCCAGCACTGGGCTTATCCGCCCTGCGCAATTCGTTTTTCAGTCTGATGCGTAGTCCCGCTTCATCGTCAGCCAGTTGCGCCGCATAAGCAGAGGTAAGGCCAGAGGCAGCCGTCAGGCAAATAACGGCCATGGCCACTATTTTTCTCATAGTTGCACCTTTGATGTTCTGATTATTTTTATTGAATATTAATTAGTGATATCGCTGATTAATTGCTGCTGCACTTTTTTACGATTATCAATTTCAACCACGATTTCTTTGAATTTTTTATCCGTGAGCGGATAAAACCAGATAATAACGAATGCCAGTAGCATAAATCCGCAAGGTACTAAGGCAATTGATGTGCGGATGCCCATAATAACTTCCGGCGTTTGCACCTGATTGGCGATATATCCGCTTAACCCCAAAATAAAGGCAGGAATTGAACCTCCGATTGCCTGACCGCATTTACGGGTAAATGAGAATAGTGAATAGGTGAGCCCTTCAATTCGCACGCCGGTCAGGTATTCACCGTATTCTACGGTATCAGCTTCCAGCGCCCACATCACGGTCATGGTAACGCCCTGACCAATTGAAGCGATGGCCAACGCAACCAACGCCACCGGCAGTGACCAGACGGAAACCCAGAAGAACAGCAGATAACCGCAGGTTCCCAGCAAAGCGCCAATCAGGAAGGTATTCTTTTTACCGATCCTCGCGACCATCCCCGGCACCAGCGGTGCCGATGCCACAGTACCAACCAGGTTTTGCACCAGTACCAGCACAGTGAACAGCCCGGTATCATTTAACACATAGCGCACGTAGAACAACGACGAGGCGCTGACCGCAAAGGTCGAAATCAGCACACACAGCGCACCGATGCACAACATAAACAGCGGGCGATTCCGTTTCAGGGTTTGCAGACTGATATTCAATGACGGCTGCGCAACGATACGTACCACATTCTCACGCGTCGATTTGAAGCAGATGAAGTAAAGCACCATTCCGGCAATCGCCAGCACAATTGTCCAGAAATGGTATACCGACACCATCTCTTCCGGGCTGGAGTTCTTAATGCTCGGTCCTATCAGAAATGCCAGGCAGACAAAGGTCAATGAAGCGGCAATCCCACGAGCCGCGCCCAGACGGGCGCGGGATTGTGGTTGTTGGGTCATCGCGGTAGCAAGTGAACCATAAGGAATATTCACCAGGCTGTAGCAAAGCCCGAGGCCCATGTAGGTCAAATATGCATACACCACTTTGCTACCATGGCTCCAGTCGGTCGGCACCCAGAATACCAGCACGCTGAAGATCATTAACGGCGCAGTACCGAAGAGTAAAAACGGGCGGAATTTTCCCCAGCGGGTATTCACACTGTCCACCACTCGTCCGGCAAAGACGTCGGCGAAGGCATCGAATACCCGCACCAGTAACAGCATGGTGCCCGCCGCAGCGGCACCGACGCCAGCGACGTCGGTGTAGTAACTCAACAGGAAGAGCGCCCCCATTGCGAAGGCGAAGTTATTGGCGACGTCACCGAGGCTGTAGCCGACGATGGTGCGCCAAGAGAGTTGTTGATTCATTGTTTGCCTCCCTGCTGCGGTTTTTCACCGAAGTTCATGCCAGTCCAGCGTTTTTGCAGCAGAAAAGCCGCCGACTTCGGTTTGCGGTCGCGAGTGAAGATCCCTTTCTTGTTACCGCCAACGCGCAATATGCCTTGCGAGGTCGCAAAATCGGCGAAATTCCATACCTGTTCACCGACGACGGCGCTGACGCGATCAAAGACGCGGTGATACATATCCAGCCATGCACACTGATACTCTTCACTCCACATGTCGGTGTACATTGAGTGCAGCCCGGCTAACGTATCCACGCCGTATTCGGTGATGATAATCGGCTGATGCAGTTTCTCCTGCCAGGCCAGAAGTTCTTTTTCCAGTACCTTCTCTGCCGTTTCCAAATCGCCGCTTTGGACATACCATCCGTAATAACGGTTCAGGCACAGCACATCAAAGAGATCGCTGATGGTATCGGTGTGAGCGTCGCAGAACATTACATTGACGCAGGTGATCGGACGCGTCGGGTCGAGTTTACGCGTTGCTTCCGCCAGTGGCGCGAAATATTCCCGTGCACCTTGCGGACGGGTATCCGGTTCGTTGGCAATACTCCACATCACCACGCTTGGGTGGTTTTTGTCACGCGCTATCAGCTCTTTAATCGCCTGTAAGTGCGCTTGCTGAGTTTCCCCGTTGACTGCCTCTTCGCTGTACAGTTCTTTCGGCTTGTTGCCCGCTTCGAAACCAATGCCTAAAGAGAGGTTAAAGCCGACAGCAGCAGTTTCATCAATCACCACGATGCCATGTTCATCTGCCCAGTCGAGCATCTCTTCAGCGTAAGGGTAATGCGAGGTACGGTAGGAGTTGGCCCCAATCCAGTCCATTAATGCGTGGTCGTGCACCATCAGCACGTTATCGAATCCTTTGCCACGCAAGTCCGCATCTTCATGACGACCAAAGCCAGTAAAGTAGAACGGTTTGTGGTTAATCAGGAACTGTTCGCCCTTCACTGCCACTGACCGGATGCCGACGCGAAGCGGGTAGATATCACACTCTGTCTGGCTTTTGGCTGTGACGCACAGTTCATAGAGATAACCTTCACCCGGTTGCCAGAGGTGCGGATTCACCACTTGCAAAGTCCCGCTAGTGCCTTGTCCAGTTGCAACCACCTGTTGATCCGCATCACGCAGTTCAACGCTGACATCACCATTGGCCACCACCTGCCAGTCAACAGACGCGTGGTTACAGTCTTGCGCGACATGCGTCACCACGGTGATATCGTCCACCCAGGTGTTCGGCGTGGTGTAGAGCATTACGCTGCGATGGATCCCGGCATAGTTAAAGAAATCATGGAAGTAAGACTGCTTTTTCTTGCCGTTTTCGTCGGTAATCACCATTCCCGGCGGGATAGTCTGCCAGTTCAGTTCGTTGTTCACACAAACGGTGATACGTACACTTTTCCCGGCAATAACATACGGCGTGACATCGGCTTCAAATGGCGTATAGCCGCCCTGATGCTCCATCACTTCCTGATTATTGACCCACACTTTGCCGTAATGAGTGACCGCATCGAAACGCAGCACGATACGCTGGCCTGCCCAACCTTTCGGTATAAAGACTTCGCGCTGATACCAGACGTTGCCCGCATAATTACGAATATCTGCATCGGCGAACTGATCGTTAAAACTGCCTGGCACAGCAATTGCCCGGCTTTCTTGTAACGCGCTTTCCCACCAACGCTGATCAATTCCACAGTTTTCGCGATCCAGACTGAATGCCCACAGGCCGTCGAGTTTTTTGATTTCACGGGTTGGGGTTTCTACAGGACGTAACATAAGGGACTCCTCATTAAGATAATAATACTGGTCAACCTTTAATCTGATTAGTTAACCAATTCTGTGTTGCACACAGTTATCTGTGAGAAACCCATGGAAGAGAAATGGAAATAAAAAGAACTGACACCGCGATCAAAAAACCAAAAACTGCAATACCCACAGCGTGATATAGATCGCATTAATCTTTAAAACAGCGTTGACAGAAGCCATAAAATAAGCAACCGAACGTTCGTTCGAGCGTATTGGGAACGATAAACTCTCATGACATATGGCTACAGTGAATATTTTGGGGGGAATTCTCCGAAGCCGGGAAGGATAATTTTTGCACAGAGAAATTACGATATGAAACGCGGGCACAGTTATCACCAGCCCGCCGAAAAAGAGAGAGAATCAGGATGCGGTTAAGATACCGCCAATCATCGCGCGTAATCCCTGAGCAAACGACGCTTCACGCGCCAGGTCTTCCGCTTCGATATCGGCCAGTACACCGTAGGTCAGATCCAGCAGTAAACGTGAAGTCATTGCCGTGTTGATGTCTGGGCTTATCTCGCCTTTTTGCTGGGCATCACGCATCCGCTGGGCAACAAATTCCGTGATCGTCATATGCTTATTTTTAAGCATGGCGGCGACCTGTGGGTTACGCATCCCTTCCGCCATAATTTCAACCACCAGCGCCCGTTGTCCAAAGGCTTCATGGGTGAGAGAGACAATGGACTCGACCATATAGTCAACGAAATGAATCCCTTCAATCGGTTCCCGGAAACGGGCCAGCGCCCTCTCCTGGTCCTGTAAGATAATCGCCTGAATCAAGGCTTCTTTGGAGATGAAATGGTGATAGAGCGTCCCGGGACTAATGGCGCAAGATTTACAGATGGCTTTCATCGAGGCACTGTGAAATCCATTTTCTGAAAAAATCTCTCTGGCAGCATTGAGGATCCGGGTCCGTGTCGGTTGTGCTTCAGTCTGCATGTTATCCATCATTAAACCATTATAGTTAGCGTGAATAACTAGTTTACCGCGTTGTCAGGTGAGCGCCTATCATTGCTGTTGAATAGTGCGAAGGCACACTCTATTCGTATACTTTTCACTCTGAAATTGGTTAACCAATAGCCGTGATTTGGCTGCCAGTTATTTAGCAGAGACGTTGATGAGTTTATCCCGGTAAACAACACGCACGGTTGTTTACCGGTCCGTTAGTGTATTAATTGAGCTCCTGTACCCCACCACCGGAGACGGTGAGAATTTGTCCGCTTACCCAGCTCGCAGCAGGCGAGCAAAGGAACAGCGCTGCGTTAGCAATATCTTGCGGTTGGCCCAGACGTCTGATCGGCGTGTGCTGTAACATTTTTTGTTCAATTTCTGGTGTAATAACGGATTTCAGGGCATCGGTTAATATTGCCCCCGGCGCAATGCCATTTACCCGAATATTTTTTTCACCCAGGTCAAACGCCATATTTCTGACCAGATGACTGGCCGCAGCTTTAGATGATGCATAGGAAGTCATGTTTATATTTTTATTTTCTGCCGCCATAGAAGTGATGGTCAGAATAACGCCACCGCCATTTTTTTCCATTTCTGGCGCAACAAGTTGTGACAGATGGAAAAAAGAAAACACATTCAGTTCATAAGCACGGCGAAAATCCGCCATTGGCATATCAAACGGTTTAGGTCCACCGCCACCGGCGTTGTTAACCAGAATATCAACTTTACCCAGCTTACTGATAGCAAAGTCTGCCAGTGCAGAGAGTTCCTGTTCGGAAGTAATATCACAACGGCAGGCAAATGCCTGACCACCCAGTTGTTGAATTTCGTCTACAACATGGTTAGCTGCGTCGGCGTTAATATCACTGACCACCACAGATGCGCCAGCTGTCGCGAATGTAATGGCGATTTCTTTACCAATACCTGCACCCGCACCTGTGATGATGGCGCATTTTCCGTCGAGTCTCAGGTTGTCAGAATTAAACACATAAACCTCCTGTGAACTTCAGTAAAAATAAAAGGCACCGCCTGTGTGCCACATTTTTTATCATTAACCTTGAGGAAAGGACACTACCAGGTATAGCAGATAAAGAGAGGATTATTTCGCTGCAATGAGCCGGGCGGGAATAATAAGATTGCGTGAATGCGTCTCTTCATGGGTGATTTTTTGCATCATGCGATCCGCAAGTGTGATACCAAGTTCCCGCGCTGGCGTGCTGGCCCAGGTAACAGGTATATCATCAAGTGTGGTTGGTGTCGCATCGGTAAATGCCGCCAGCGAAACCTGTTGCTCAAAGTAACGATCGACTCCGCTTTCCCCGCTTTGCCGCCCTGCTTTGAGCAAACCAAACCATGCCCCCATCGCAATAGTTTCGTTATAGCAAACCACGGCACTGATGGTCGGGTTATGACGTAAAAGCGCCGTGATAGCTTCCGCGGCTTGCTTCTGGCTGGAAGTGCACTCCAACACCCAATCGCTATGAAACGGCAGGCCAAATTTTAGTAGAGTTGCACAATAGCCCCCAACCCGTTCTGCACGGGTTAATGAGGAACTTTGCCCTCCCAGCCAGGCGATCCGCTGATGCCCATTGCGAATGAGATGCTCCGTCAACAACTGTGCAGCCTGCATGTTGTCCGGGCGAACCGTATCAACATCATCAAGATAACTGGCACGGGAAGCGAAAATCACCGGGATAGCTTTTTCTTCTGCCATCCGTCGCAGGTCATCGCTACTTCCTGCAGCTCCGGCAATTACCACACCATCGACACCCTGATTCAGTAACAGTGAAAACCGCTGTGCCAGCTGCTCACCGTCTTTACCGCCGTGAAGCAAAAAAACCATCCGTCCCTGCGCTTCCAGAGCTTCCGTCAATCCGGCCGTCAATTCGGCGTAAAACGGCGCAGATAAATCACGGACGATCAAACCAATGACGCCGCTTTGCCCGCCGCGCAGCGCCGACGCCTGGCGATTGCGCACAAATCCCAGCTCTTCAATGGCGGCGTTAACGCGTTCTCCTGTGGCGGTAGAGATTCGCCCTTTGCCACTAAGCACCAGCGAAACGGTACTTACCGACACGCCCGCAGCCAGCGCAACATCATGAATGGTTATTTTTTTGGCGGTAGCCATGCAGATGACCTACTCCCTGATTATGTGACAGATAAAACGTTTTACCTTTTATTTATCTTATACCCGCTATTATCGTTGCGTAATGTGATTTATGCCTCACTAAAATTTGATAAAACGTTTTATCTTCTCGCGCAATTTACTGAATCCAGATTGTTCTCTACGAGGAGTCGTTTTATGACGGCGAAAACAGCACCGAAAGTCACGCTGTGGGAGTTCTTCCAGCAGTTAGGCAAAACCTTCATGTTACCCGTGGCATTATTGTCGTTCTGCGGCATTATGCTCGGCATTGGTAGTTCTCTTAGCAGCCATGATGTCATAACCCTGATCCCGGTCCTGGGCAACCCCGTGTTGCAGGCTATCTTTACCTGGATGAGTAAGATTGGCTCGTTTGCTTTTAGTTTCCTGCCTGTCATGTTCTGTATCGCCATCCCGCTGGGCCTGGCACGCGAAAATAAAGGCGTAGCGGCATTCGCTGGCTTCATCGGTTATGCGGTAATGAACCTCGCGGTAAACTTCTGGTTGACCAATAAAGGCATTCTGCCAACCACGGATGCCGCGGTTCTGAAAGCCAATAACATCCAGAGCATTCTTGGGATCCAGTCGATCGATACCGGGATCCTCGGTGCGGTGATCGCCGGTATTATCGTCTGGATGCTGCATGAGCGTTTCCATAATATCCGCCTGCCGGATGCGCTGGCATTCTTCGGCGGTACGCGCTTCGTACCAATTATCTCCTCGCTGGTGATGGGCCTTGTCGGCCTGGTGATTCCATTAGTCTGGCCGATTTTCGCCATGGGTATTAGCGGCTTGGGCCATATGATAAACAGCGCGGGTGATTTCGGACCGATGCTGTTTGGTACCGGTGAACGTCTGCTGTTGCCGTTTGGTCTGCATCACATTCTGGTGGCATTAATTCGCTTTACCGACGCAGGCGGCACGCAGGAAGTCTGCGGTCAAACCGTCAGCGGCGCACTGACCATCTTCCAGGCGCAATTGAGTTGCCCGACCACTCACGGTTTTTCTGAAAGCGCCACGCGTTTCCTTTCGCAAGGTAAAATGCCTGCGTTTCTCGGCGGTCTGCCAGGTGCAGCGTTAGCTATGTATCACTGCGCGCGCCCGGAAAATCGCCATAAAATTAAAGGTCTGCTGATTTCTGGCCTGATCGCCTGCGTCGTTGGCGGCACTACCGAACCGCTGGAATTCCTGTTCCTGTTCGTAGCGCCAGTTCTGTATGTCATCCACGCGCTGTTAACCGGCCTCGGCTTCACCGTCATGTCTGTGCTCGGCGTCACCATCGGTAATACCGACGGCAATATCATCGACTTCGTGGTGTTCGGTATTTTGCATGGTCTGTCAACCAAGTGGTACATGGTGCCAGTGGTGGCGGCAATCTGGTTTGTCGTTTACTACGTCATCTTCCGTTTCGCTATCACCCGCTTCAATCTGAAAACCCCGGGGCGCGATAGCGAAGTTGCCAGCTCAATCGAAAAAGCCGTTGCCGGTGCGCCGGGTAAATCAGGTTACAACGTTCCTGCAATCCTCGAAGCATTAGGCGGTGCCGACAATATTGTCAGCCTCGATAACTGCATTACCCGTCTGCGTTTGTCTGTGAAAGATATGTCGCTTGTTAATGTGCAGGCACTGAAGGACAATCGGGCAATTGGCGTAGTACAACTTAATCAACATAACCTGCAGGTTGTTATCGGGCCACAAGTTCAGTCAGTAAAAGATGAAATGGCCGGTCTGATGCATACTGTCCAGGCATAAGGATAAGATATGTTCGATTTTTCAAAGGTCGTGGATCGTCATGGCACATGGTGTACACAGTGGGATTATGTCGCTGACCGTTTCGGCACTGCTGACCTGTTACCGTTCACGATTTCAGACATGGATTTTGCCACTGCCCCCTGCATTATCGAGGCGCTGAATCAGCGCCTGATGCACGGCGTATTTGGCTACAGCCGCTGGAAAAACGATGAGTTTCTCGCGGCTATTGCCCACTGGTTTTCCACCCAGCATTACACCGCCATCGATTCTCAGACGGTGGTGTATGGCCCTTCTGTCATCTATATGGTTTCAGAACTGATTCGTCAGTGGTCTGAAACAGGTGAAGGCGTGGTGATCCACACACCCGCCTATGACGCATTTTACAAGGCCATTGAAGGTAACCAGCGCACAGTAATGCCCGTTGCTTTAGAGAAGCAGGCTGATGGTTGGTTTTGCGATATGGGCAAGTTGGAAGCCGTGTTGGCGAAACCAGAATGTAAAATTATGCTCCTGTGTAGCCCACAGAATCCTACCGGGAAAGTGTGGACGTGCGATGAGCTGGAGATCATGGCTGACCTGTGCGAGCGTCATGGTGTGCGGGTTATTTCCGATGAAATCCATATGGATATGGTTTGGGGCGAGCAGCCGCATATTCCCTGGAGTAATGTGGCTCGCGGAGACTGGGCGTTGCTAACGTCGGGCTCGAAAAGTTTCAATATTCCCGCCCTGACCGGTGCTTACGGGATTATAGAAAATAGCAGTAGCCGCGATGCCTATTTATCGGCACTGAAAGGCCGTGATGGGCTTTCTTCCCCTTCGGTACTGGCGTTAACTGCCCATATCGCCGCCTATCAGCAAGGCGCGCCGTGGCTGGATGCCTTACGCATCTATCTGAAAGATAACCTGACGTATATCGCAGATAAAATGAACGCCGCGTTTCCTGAACTCAACTGGCAGATCCCACAATCCACTTATCTGGCATGGCTTGATTTACGTCCGTTGAATATTGACGACAACGCGTTGCAAAAAGCACTTATCGAACAAGAAAAAGTCGCGATCATGCCGGGGTATACCTACGGTGAAGAAGGTCGTGGTTTTGTCCGTCTCAATGCCGGCTGCCCACGTTCGAAACTGGAAAAAGGTGTGGCTGGATTAATTAACGCCATCCGCGCTGTTCGTTAACCCCAATTGCGCAACGTAAAAAATCGTTGCGCAATTGTGGATTTTTACCCTGCTTTGTTTTTATAATGGTGCGCACTTTTATATCCAGAAAAAGAGTGCGACCATGATTGATACCACCCTGCCATTAACTGATATCCATCGCCACCTTGATGGCAACATTCGTCCCCAGACCATTCTTGAACTTGGCCGCCAGTATAATATCTCGCTTCCTGCACAATCCCTGGAAACACTGATTCCCCACGTTCAGGTCATTGCCAACGAACCCGATCTGGTGAGCTTTCTGACCAAACTTGACTGGGGCGTTAAAGTTCTCGCCTCTCTTGATGCCTGTCGCCGCGTGGCATTTGAAAACATTGAAGATGCAGCCCGTCACGGCCTGCACTATGTCGAGCTGCGTTTTTCACCAGGCTACATGGCAATGGCACATCAGCTGCCTGTAGCGGGTGTTGTCGAAGCGGTGATCGATGGCGTACGTGAAGGTTGCCGCACCTTTGGTGTGCAGGCGAAGCTTATCGGCATTATGAGCCGGACCTTCGGCGAAGCCGCCTGTCAGCAAGAGCTGGAGGCCTTTTTAGCCCACCGTGACCAGATTACCGCACTTGATTTAGCCGGTGATGAACTTGGTTTCCCGGGAAGTCTGTTCCTTTCTCACTTCAACCGCGCGCGTGATGCGGGCTGGCATATTACCGTCCATGCAGGCGAAGCTGCCGGGCCGGAAAGCATCTGGCAGGCGATTCGTGAACTGGGTGCGGAGCGTATTGGACATGGCGTAAAAGCCATTGAAGATCGGGCGCTGATGGATTTTCTCGCCGAGCAACAAATTGGTATTGAATCCTGTCTGACCTCCAATATTCAGACCAGCACCGTAGCAGAGCTGGCTGCACATCCGCTGAAAACGTTCCTTGAGCATGGCATTCGTGCCAGCATTAACACTGACGATCCCGGCGTACAGGGAGTGGATATCATTCACGAATATACCGTTGCCGCGCCAGCTGCTGGGTTATCCCGCGAGCAAATCCGCCAGGCACAGATTAATGGTCTGGAAATGGCTTTCCTCAGCGCTGAGGAAAAACGCGCACTGCGAGAAAAAGTCGCCGCGAAGTAACAAAATGGATGGTGCAAATGCACCATCCATTTTTCATGCAAGGCACAAAGTCGCGCGATGTTTGGCGGATTCGATGCCCAGCTCAATCAACTCCATTACCTGGATTGCCTGGCTTGCCGGAACCGGATTTTCACCATCGCCATTTAACGCATCACGAATAGCCGCATAGTAAGCCGGATAATTCCCAGGCACCGTCAACAGCGTTTCTTCGACACGTTCCTCACCTTCCACGCGGGTAAGTACGCCATCACGCATATCGTAGCCCCAGTCTTCCTGCGGTAGACGCTCGCCATTTTTCAGACGTTCTTCCTGTGGATCGAGGCCATATTTCACATAACTGCCTCGGGATCCATGCACGATATACCGTGCTGACTCAGCGGCTGCCAGCATGGTACCGTGTAAAATGACTCGCCGCTGTGGATAGGACAAGATGGCGTGGAAATAATCGGTCGACTGCGCTCCGGGCCGTAACTGTGCCAAATCTACCGTCATGCTGACCGGTAAACCAAAAAGCGTAATGGCCTGATCAAGAAGATGTGGTGCTAAATCGTACCAGATACCGCTGCCTGGGCCGCCCTGTTCACGCCAACGATCGCGCACCTGCGGACGGAAGCGGTCAAAATGAGACTCAAAGTAAGCAACTTCACCCAGCACGCCTTCCGCGAGTAAACCTTTTAGCGTCAAGAAATCGCTATCCCAGCGACGGTTATGGAATACAGACAGCACACGCCCCAGGCTTTTTGCCAGCGCATCCAGCTCTCGCGCTTGTGACAGTGTCACGGTAAAGGGTTTATCAACGACCACATGTTTACCCGCCTCAAGCGCCGCTTTGGCTAACGGGAAATGGGTATCGTTGGGTGTAGGAATGACAATCAGGTCTATGTTGGGATCGTTAAACAGATGCTTCGGCTCAGAGACAACCGTAACCGTTGGCCAGTCGGCTTTTACTTTTGTTTCATCACTGCTGGAGATTACCGCCAGTTCCAGCCCGGGCGTGCCCGCAATCAGGGGCGCATGGAAGGTTTTGCTCGCATAACCATACCCAATCAACCCAACACGGATGTTGTCGCTCATGTCATTGCCTCTCATTGAAGTATGATGGCTATTTGACACTATCCTTTACCCACGCTCAACAGTTTAATAACCTGCCAGCAATAAGGGATGTTGTTTAACTTAAGTCAAAAAAATAGCGAATTTTCCAACGACAAAAGCTAAATATCGCAAAAACCTCAGTAAAAATCTTGCTGGAGCTATTATTGCTAAGTAACATTTACCCCCTGAAGTTAATGGATCAATCAAGAGAGATGTGGGCTGTAATGAATCGTCTTATTGAATTAACAGGTTGGATCGTTCTTGTCGTTTCAGTCATTCTTCTTGGCGTGGCGAGTCACATTGACAACTATCAGCCACCTGAACAGAGTGCTTAGGTACAACACAAGTAAGCTCTGCACTTGTGGAGCGACATGCTGCCCGTCCGGGTGCATGTTTTCACTTGTCGGATATTAAACCAGGAATTTATTATCTTGTTCGATGTTGTTGGTGATTGTCAGGGATAGTAAAGCGCGTTACTCTTTTCAGAGCAGTTTTTCATCCCTGAATATTTGCCATCAGCGCATTCTTATTATTGTAATAACACAAGCGTTCACTTTTGGTGAAATTTTATCATCACTAATAATACCTACCCCTTTGGTATTAATTATTTTATGGACCTTTTATGACTGTTCAGGACTACTTATTAAAATTTCGCAAAATCAGTTCACTCGAAAGTCTGGAAAAACTCTACGACCATCTTAATTACACCCTGACGGACGATCAGGAACTGATCAATATGTATCGTGCTGCCGATCACCGTCGCGCAGAGCTGGTTTCTGGCGGGCGTTTGTTTGACCTCGGCCAGGTACCGAAGTCCGTCTGGCACTATGTCCAATAAAGAAAGTAGCGATCGGTTATAAAAGCCTTATAATAACGCCCCTAAAATTAGATTTGCCTGTTTGCGTCGCTATTCTGGAGAACCTATGACCACCACAACGCCACAACGTATTGGAGGCTGGTTGCTTGGCCCGTTGGCCTGGCTTTTAGTCGCTCTGTTGAGTACGACGCTGGCGTTGTTGCTGTATACCGCTGCGTTATCTTCTCCGCAAACATTTCAAACGCTCGGCGGACAAGCACTGACGACACAAATCTTATGGGGCGTTTCTTTTATTACCGCTATCGCCTTGTGGTATTACACACTGTGGTTGACCATCGCTTTCTTTAAACGTCGGCGTTGTGTTCCTAAACACTATATTATCTGGCTGCTTATTTCCGTATTGCTGGCAGTAAAAGCATTCGCTTTTTCACCCGTGGAAGATGGCATAGCCGTTCGCCAGTTGCTGTTTACTTTGTTGGCAACCGCATTGATCGTCCCCTATTTCAAACGCTCGTCGCGGGTAAAAGCGACGTTTGTGAATCCGTAATAACCTTACAGTTAACCTGTTGTCGCCTGCTCTGGATTAACGGATAATAGGCGGCTTTTTTATTTCAGGCCGAAAAATGACTGACTACCTGTTACTGTTTGTCGGAACTGTACTGGTCAATAACTTTGTACTGGTCAAGTTTCTCGGTCTCTGTCCGTTTATGGGGGTTTCCAAAAAACTGGAAACCGCGATGGGCATGGGGCTGGCAACAACGTTTGTGATGACGCTGGCGTCTATTTGCGCCTGGCTTATCGATACGTGGATTTTGATCCCACTTAATCTGATTTACCTGCGCACCCTGGCATTTATTCTGGTGATTGCTGTGGTCGTGCAGTTCACCGAGATGGTGGTGCGCAAAACCAGCCCGGTGCTTTACCGTCTGCTGGGGATTTTTTTGCCGCTTATCACCACCAACTGTGCAGTGCTCGGCGTGGCGTTGCTGAATATCAATCTCGGGCACAATTTCTTGCAGTCGGCGCTGTACGGTTTTTCCGCCGCTGTCGGTTTCTCGCTGGTGATGGTGCTCTTCGCCGCCATCCGCGAACGCCTTGCTGTGGCTGATGTCCCGGCACCTTTTCGCGGTAATGCCATTGCGTTAATTACCGCAGGTCTTATGTCTCTGGCCTTTATGGGCTTTAGTGGTTTGGTGAAGTTGTAATGAATGCTATCTGGATTGCCGTTGCCGCCGTGAGCCTGCTGGGCCTGGCGTTTGGCGCCATTCTGGGTTATGCCTCCCGCCGTTTTGCGGTGGAAGACGATCCGGTCGTTGAGAAAATTGACGAAATCTTACCGCAGAGCCAGTGTGGTCAGTGCGGTTATCCCGGCTGTCGCCCCTACGCGGAAGCCATCAGCTGTAACGGTGAAAAAATCAACCGTTGCGCCCCAGGTGGCGAAGCTGTGATGCTAAAAATTGCCGAGTTGCTTAATGTCGAGCCGCAGCCGCTGGATGGCGAAGCGCAAGAGATAACGCCTGCGCGGATGGTGGCGGTTATTGATGAAAATAACTGTATTGGCTGCACTAAATGTATTCAGGCGTGTCCGGTAGACGCCATCGTTGGCGCTACCCGTGCCATGCATACGGTAATGAGTGATCTCTGTACGGGCTGCAATTTATGTGTTGATCCGTGCCCGACGCACTGCATCTCGTTGCAACCGGTCGCAGAAACACCTGACTCCTGGAAATGGGATCTGAACACCATTCCCGTGCGTATCATTCCCGTGGAACACCATGCTTAAGTTATTCTCTGCATTCAGAAAAAATAAAATCTGGGATTTCAACGGCGGCATCCATCCACCGGAGATGAAAACCCAGTCCAACGGTACACCCCTGCGCCAGGTACCCCTGGCGCAGCGTTTTGTTATTCCACTGAAACAGCATATTGGCGCTGAAGGTGAGTTGTGCGTTAGCGTCGGCGATAAAGTATTGCGCGGCCAGCCGCTTACCCGTGGTCGCGGCAAAATGCTGCCTGTTCACGCGCCCACCTCGGGTACCGTTACGGCTATTGCGCCCCACTCTACGGCTCATCCTTCAGCTTTAGCTGAATTAAGCGTGATTATTGATGCCGATGGTGAAGACTGCTGGATCCCGCGCGACGGCTGGGCCGATTATCGCACTCGCAGTCGCGAAGAGTTAATCGAGCGCATACATCAGTTTGGTGTTGCCGGGCTGGGCGGTGCAGGATTCCCGACAGGCGTTAAATTGCAGGGTGGCGGAGATAAGATTGAAACGTTGATTATCAACGCGGCTGAGTGCGAGCCGTACATTACCGCCGATGACCGTTTGATGCAGGATTGCGCGGCTCAGGTCGTAGAGGGTATTCGCATTCTTGCGCATATTCTGCAGCCACGCGAAATTCTTATCGGCATTGAAGATAACAAACCGCAGGCGATTTCCATGCTGCGCGCGGTGCTGGCGGACTCTAACGATATTTCTCTGCGGGTGATTCCAACCAAATATCCTTCTGGCGGTGCTAAACAATTAACCTACATTCTGACCGGGAAGCAGGTTCCACATGGCGGGCGTTCATCCGATATCGGCGTATTAATGCAAAACGTCGGCACTGCTTATGCAGTGAAACGTGCCGTTATTGATGGCGAGCCGATTACCGAGCGTGTTGTAACCCTGACTGGCGAAGCAATCGCTCGCCCGGGCAACGTCTGGGCACGGCTGGGGACGCCAGTGCGTCATTTATTGAATGATGCCGGATTCTGCCCCTCTGCCGATCAAATGGTGATTATGGGTGGCCCGCTAATGGGCTTTACCTTGCCATGGCTGGATGTCCCGGTCGTAAAGATTACCAACTGTCTGTTGGCTCCCTCTGCCAATGAACTTGGCGAACCACAGGAAGAACAAAGCTGCATCCGGTGTAGCGCCTGTGCTGACGCCTGCCCTGCGGATCTTTTGCCGCAACAGTTGTACTGGTTCAGCAAAGGTCAGCAACACGATAAAGCTACCACGCATAACATTGCTGATTGCATTGAATGTGGGGCTTGCGCGTGGGTTTGCCCGAGCAATATTCCCCTGGTGCAATATTTCCGTCAGGAAAAAGCTGAAATTGCGGCTATTCGTCAGGAAGAAAAGCGCGCCGCAGAAGCCAAAGCGCGTTTCGAAGCGCGCCAGGCTCGTCTGGAGCGCGAAAAAGCGGCTCGCCTTGAACGACATAAGAGCGCAGCCGTTCAACCTGCAGCCAAAGATAAAGATGCGATTGCTGCCGCTCTGGCGCGGGTGAAAGAGAAACAGGCCCAGGCTACACAGCCTATTGTGATTAAAGCGGGCGAACGCCCGGATAACAGTGCAATTATTGCAGCACGGGAAGCCCGTAAAGCGCAAGCCAGAGCGAAACAGGCAGAACTGCAGCAAACTAACGACGCAGCAACCGTTGCTGATCCACGTAAAACTGCCGTTGAAGCAGCTATCGCCCGCGCCAAAGCGCGCAAGCTGGAACAGCAACAGGCTAATGCGGAACCAGAACAACAGGTCGATCCGCGCAAAGCCGCCGTCGAAGCCGCTATTGCCCGTGCCAAAGCGCGCAAGCTGGAACAGCAACAGGCTAATGCGGAACCAGAAGAACAGGTCGATCCGCGCAAAGCCGCCGTCGAAGCCGCTATTGCCCGTGCCAAAGCGCGCAAGCTGGAACAGCAACAGGCTAATGCCGAGCCAGAACAACAGGTCGATCCGCGCAAAGCCGCCGTCGAAGCCGCTATTGCCCGAGCCAAAGCGCGCAAACGGGAACAGCAACCGGCTAATGCGGAGCCAGAAGAACAGGTTGATCCGCGCAAAGCTGCCGTCGAAGCGGCTATTGCACGCGCCAAAGCACGCAAGCTGGAACAGCAACAGGCTAATGCGGTACCAGAAGAACAGGTTGATCCGCGCAAAGCGGCAGTTGCCGCGGCTATTGCCCGCGCTCAGGCCAAAAAAGCCGCCCAGCAGAAGGTTGTAAACGAGGACTAAATGGTATTCAGAATAGCTAGCTCCCCTTATACCCATAACCAGCGCCAGACATCGCGCATTATGCTGTTGGTGTTGCTCGCAGCCGTGCCAGGAATCGCAGCGCAACTGTGGTTTTTTGGTTGGGGTACTCTCGTTCAGATCCTGTTGGCATCGGTTAGTGCTCTGTTAGCCGAAGCTCTCGTACTCAAACTACGCAAGCAGTCGGTAGCCGCAACGTTGAAAGATAACTCAGCATTGCTGACAGGCTTATTGCTGGCGGTAAGTATTCCCCCCCTCGCGCCATGGTGGATGGTCGTGCTGGGTACGGTGTTTGCGGTGATCATCGCTAAACAGTTGTATGGCGGTCTGGGACAAAACCCGTTTAATCCGGCAATGATTGGTTATGTGGTCTTACTGATCTCCTTCCCCGTGCAGATGACCAGCTGGTTACCGCCACATGAAATTGCGGTCAACATCCCTGGTTTTATCGACGCCATCCAGGTTATTTTTAGCGGTCATACCGCCAGTGGTGGTGATATGAACACACTACGCTTAGGTATTGATGGCATTAGTCAGGCGACACCGCTGGATACATTTAAAACCTCTGTCCGTGCCGGTCATTCGGTTGAACAGATTATGCAATATCCGATCTACAGCGGTATTCTGGCGGGCGCTGGTTGGCAATGGGTAAATCTCGCCTGGCTGGCTGGCGGCGTATGGTTGCTATGGCAGAAAGCGATTCGCTGGCATATTCCCCTCAGCTTCTTAGTAACGCTGGCGTTATGCGCAATGTTGGGCTGGTTGTTCTCACCAGAAACACTGGCAGCACCGCAAATTCATCTGCTGTCTGGAGCGACCATGCTCGGCGCATTCTTTATTTTGACTGACCCGGTTACCGCTTCTACGACCAATCGTGGTCGTCTTATTTTCGGCGCGCTTGCGGGCTTATTAGTCTGGTTGATCCGCAGTTTCGGCGGCTATCCTGACGGCGTGGCTTTTGCCGTCCTGCTGGCGAACATCACGGTTCCTCTGATCGATTACTACACGCGTCCGCGCGTCTACGGCCATCGCAAAGGGTAAACCATGCTGAAAACTATCCGAAAACACGGCATTACGTTGGCGCTATTTGCAGCGGGTTCAACAGGGTTAACTGCGGCCATCAACCAGATGACCAAAACGACGATTGCTGAACAGGCCAGTCTGCAACAAAAGGCGTTATTTGATCAGGTGCTGCCAGCCGAACGCTATAACAATGCGCTGGCACAGAGTTGCTATCTGGTAACTGCGCCAGAGTTAGGTAAAGGTGAGCATCGGGTTTACATCGCCAAACAGGATGACAAACCGGTAGCCGCCGTTCTGGAAGCAACCGCGCCAGATGGCTATTCCGGTGCGATTCAGCTGCTGGTGGGAGCCGATTTTAACGGCACGGTACTTGGCACGCGCGTGACAGAGCACCACGAAACGCCAGGGCTTGGCGATAAAATCGAACTGCGCCTTTCTGACTGGATCACCCATTTTGCGGGTAAAAAAATCAGTGGTGCAGATGATGCGCACTGGGCGGTGAAGAAAGATGGTGGTGATTTCGACCAGTTCACCGGCGCGACGATTACTCCCCGCGCGGTGGTTAATGCGGTAAAACGCGCCGGATTGTACGCTCAGACGTTACCGGCACAACTTTCTCAACTTCCTGCCTGTGGAGAATAAAGCGTGAGCGAAATTAAAGACGTTATTGTTCAGGGGTTGTGGAAAAACAACTCTGCGCTGGTCCAGTTGCTCGGCCTTTGTCCTCTGTTGGCGGTCACGTCCACTGCCACTAACGCTCTGGGTTTAGGACTTGCGACTACGCTGGTACTGACGCTGACCAACCTGACCATTTCGACGCTGCGTCACTGGACGCCAGCCGAGATCCGCATTCCCATTTACGTGATGATCATCGCCTCGGTGGTCAGCGCTGTACAGATGCTGATCAACGCCTACGCCTTTGGCCTGTATCAATCATTAGGGATTTTTATTCCGCTGATTGTCACTAACTGTATCGTTGTGGGCCGCGCTGAAGCCTTCGCCGCCAAAAAAGGTCCGGCGCTTTCGGCACTGGACGGCTTTTCAATTGGTATGGGCGCAACCTGCGCCATGTTCGTGCTGGGTTCACTACGCGAAATTATCGGCAATGGCACATTGTTTGACGGTGCAGATGCGCTGTTAGGTAGCTGGGCAAAAGTATTACGCGTGGAGATTTTCCACACCGACTCCCCTTTCCTGCTGGCGATGCTGCCACCAGGTGCATTTATTGGCCTGGGACTGATGCTGGCAGGAAAATACCTGATTGATGAAAGAATGAAAAAGCGCCGTGCTGAAGCAGCTGCAGAACGTGCATTGCCAAACGGTGAAACAGGGAATGTCTGATGAATAAAGCAAAACGCCTGGAGATCCTCACTCGCCTGCGTGAGAACAATCCTCATCCCACCACCGAGCTTAATTTCAGTTCGCCTTTTGAATTGCTGATTGCCGTACTGCTTTCCGCTCAGGCGACCGATGTCAGTGTTAATAAGGCGACGGCGAAACTCTACCCGGTGGCGAATACGCCTGCAGCGATGCTTGAACTGGGCGTTGAAGGGGTGAAAACCTATATCAAAACGATTGGGCTTTATAACAGCAAAGCAGAAAATATCATCAAAACCTGCCGTATCTTGCTGGAGCAGCATAATGGCGAGGTTCCGGAAGATCGTGCTGCGCTTGAAGCCCTGCCCGGCGTAGGTCGTAAAACAGCCAACGTCGTATTAAACACTGCATTCGGCTGGCCGACTATTGCTGTCGACACGCACATTTTCCGCGTTTGTAATCGTACTCAATTTGCGCCGGGGAAAAACGTCGAACAGGTAGAAGAAAAGCTACTGAAAGTGGTTCCAGCAGAGTTTAAAGTCGACTGCCACCATTGGTTGATCCTGCACGGGCGTTATACCTGCATTGCCCGCAAGCCCCGCTGTGGCTCTTGTATTATTGAAGATCTTTGTGAATACAAAGAGAAAGTTGACATCTGAAGAAAAGGGGTAACACCGATTACCCCATTGATAACCTTTCTTTATCCTCTTTTAAAACATCTTTTTAACGTCAATGATGCCATTGCTTAGCGTTATCATCAGGTAATCCGTTTGCGGATAACCAAAAATGCAGGTTAATTGTTTTTTTAATAGCGAAATTTTCTATTCATTCGTGATCAAGATCACGATGCTGTCGCAATGTAAAAACATTGCAAGAATCAGGTTAAAATCATTTAAATTTACACACGCAACAAATATTGACCTACAAAACATTACACTGGCTATTTTTCAGAAACTGGACTATCTCACTAGTAAAAACGCTAAATAGCAGAACATATCGCCGTTAAGCCATCACCCCCCTCTCAGTGCAGTGAAAAAATCTGCCGTTACGTTTTTTGAAAAATTTAACGCTGGATAACATTTCCCGGAATGGTTGAATTCCCCGCCTCAGTTATATGTAACAGATTATTACAAAGGACTTGTCTGAAAGTGCAAGATAGTGAACATTACCTGCCGTTTCCCCTCCCACTATAACAATTGCGCGTATGTTTTTTATACATAACGCGAGAAAGCACCCCCGTTAATATGGGATGTAAAAAAAGAGGTAAAAGTGTCCACTGCAAACCAAAAACCAACTGAAAGCGTCAGTTTGAACGCTTTCAAACAACCGAAGGCGTTCTATCTCATCTTCTCGATTGAGTTATGGGAACGTTTTGGTTATTACGGCCTACAAGGAATTATGGCTGTTTACCTGGTTAAACAACTGGGTATGTCTGAAGCGGATTCAATCACCCTTTTCTCTTCCTTTAGTGCCCTGGTTTATGGTCTGGTCGCTATCGGCGGCTGGTTAGGTGACAAGGTACTGGGTACTAAACGCGTAATTATGCTCGGCGCTATTGTGCTGGCGATTGGTTATGCTCTGGTTGCCTGGTCTGGTCACGACGCCGGTATCGTTTATATGGGTATGGCGGCTATTGCGGTCGGTAACGGCCTGTTTAAAGCTAACCCGTCTTCTCTGCTTTCTACATGCTATGAGAAAAACGACCCGCGTCTGGACGGTGCATTCACCATGTACTACATGTCCGTCAACATCGGCTCTTTCTTCTCTATGATTGCTACGCCGTGGCTGGCCGCGAAATACGGCTGGAGTGTTGCGTTTGCGTTGAGCGTTGTAGGCCTGCTGATCACTATCGTTAACTTCGCCTTCTGCCAACGCTGGGTTAAACAGTACGGTTCAAAACCAGACTTCGAGCCTATCAACTACCGTAACCTGCTGCTGACCATTATTGGTGTTGTGGCACTGATCGCTATCGCCACCTGGCTGCTGCACAATCAGGAAGTTGCGCGTATGGCGCTGGGCGTTGTTGCCTTCGGTATCGTGGTTATCTTCGGTAAAGAAGCCTTCGCGATGAAAGGTGCTGCGCGTCGTAAAATGATCGTTGCCTTCATCCTGATGCTCGAAGCCATTATCTTCTTCGTGCTGTACAGCCAGATGCCAACGTCACTGAACTTCTTTGCGATTCGTAACGTTGAGCACTCCATTCTGGGTCTGGCCGTAGAACCTGAGCAGTATCAGGCACTGAACCCGTTCTGGATCATCATCGGTAGTCCGATTCTGGCCGCTATCTATAACAAGATGGGCGATACCCTGCCGATGCCAACCAAGTTTGCAATCGGCATGGTGATGTGTTCTGGTGCGTTCCTGATTCTGCCGCTGGGTGCGAAATTCGCGTCTGACGCTGGTATCGTGTCTGTAAGCTGGCTGGTCGCAAGCTATGGCCTGCAGAGCATCGGGGAACTGATGATCTCTGGTCTGGGTCTGGCAATGGTTGCTCAACTCGTTCCGCAGCGTCTGATGGGCTTCATTATGGGTAGCTGGTTCCTGACCACTGCCGGTGCAAACCTGATTGGTGGTTATGTTGCGGGTATGATGGCTGTGCCGGATAACGTTACCGATCCGCTGATGTCACTGGAAGTCTATGGTCGCGTATTCTTGCAGATTGGTGTCGCTACTGCCGTTATTGCAGTACTGATGCTGCTGACCGCGCCGAAACTGCACCGCATGACGCAGGATGACGCTGCAGACAAAGCGGCGAAAGCAGCCGTAGCGTAAAATTCAGGGAAACTCTTTTACAAGCCGCTAACTTTTCGTTAGCGGCTTTTTTTTGTTCAGCAACGCACTACCATACTTTAAACCACAGACAAAAGGAGTTACCGATGAAATTGTTCTACAAACCGGGTGCCTGCTCTCTCGCTTCCCATATCACCCTGCGTGAGAGCGGAAAGGATTTTACCCTCGTCAGTGTGGATTTAATGAAAAAACGTCTCGAAAACGGTGACGATTACTTTGCCGTTAACCCTAAGGGGCAGGTGCCTGCATTGCTGCTGGATGACGGTACTTTGCTGACGGAAGGCGTAGCGATTATGCAGTATCTTGCCGACAGCGTCCCCGACCGCCAGTTGCTGGCACCGGTAAACAGTATTTCCCGCTATAAAACCATCGAATGGCTGAATTACATCGCCACCGAGCTGCATAAAGGTTTCACACCTCTGTTTCGCCCTGATACACCGGAAGAGTACAAACCGACAGTTCGCGCGCAGCTGGAGAAGAAGCTGCAATATGTGAACGAGGCACTGAAGGATGAGCACTGGATCTGCGGGCAAAGATTTACAATTGCTGATGCCTATCTGTTTACGGTTCTGCGCTGGGCATACGCGGTGAAACTGAATCTGGAAGGGTTAGAGCACATTGCAGCATTTATGCAACGTATGGCTGAACGTCCGGAAGTACAAGACGCGCTGTCAGCGGAAGGCTTAAAGTAATAGCCATCGGCCCACAGGTCGTTGTGGGCCGAAATGAGATATTTCAGAGCTTTGTTGCGCTGAAGTAATGTTCTGGTTTGGCAATACGATCCTGAGCAGCCACCACTTGCAGCTCATATTCCTGCATTGCTTTGGTGGTCACCATGATTTCGTAGACTGCAGCGGTCACATGTTCCAGCGCCTCCTGCAGCGTTGCCCCCTGAAGCAGTTTCACCAGCAGTAAACCGCTCGTCACATCACCAACACCTACCGGCTGGCGCATACCAAAATCCACCAGCGGACGGCTGATATGCCAGGCTTCATCGGCGGTGACCAGCAGCATTTCAAAACGGTCACGGCTGTAGCCAGCTCGCGCCAGGTGTTTAACCAACACAATTTGTGGCCCTTGCGCAATGAGTTCGCGCGCTGCCAGAACCGCTTCTTCGACGTTATTTACCGCATGCTCACAGAGTATTTCCAGCTCAACCAGATTTGGCGCAATGATATCGCTGGCAGGCAAACCGTGCCGCACATGAAACTCTGCGACACCCGGTGCAACGATACAGCCTTTTTCCGGATGACCCATTACCGGATCGCAAAAATATTTCGCCTGCGGATTCGCGGCTTTCACCTGACGGACGATACCGAGGATATGTTCACCCTGCTCCGCCGATCCCAGATAGCCACTTAATACGGCATCACAGGTGTGTAATTTATCAATGGCGGCAATGCCTTGCACAATTTCGGTTAAATGGCTGGGCGGCATCACGCAGCCAGTCCATTTGCCGTATTGGGTGTGATTAGAAAATTGAACGGTGTTCAGCGGCCAGACGTTCGCGCCCAGGCGGCGCATCGGAAACTCTGCCGCACTGTTACCCGCATGACCATAAACAACGTGAGACTGGATAGCGAGAATATTTTTCATCATGTTCCCTGTATAAAAACCAGGGGGAGTGATTTCTCACTCCCCCTTTCCACTTAATGCATTATTTCCAGCAAATCAGACAGTAATTCTTTTTACCGCGACGCAGTAAGGTAAAACGACCAAACAGACGATCTTCTTCTTTAAAGAAGTATTCAGGATCGGACTGTTTTTCACCGTTAATGGTGATGGCATTGGAGGCGATAGTTTTACGTGCCTGACCACGGGAAGGTTGCAGTTCAGAATCGACCAGTGCCTGCATCAGGTCTGCGCCCTTTTCCATCTCAACCATCGGTACGCCGTCCTGCGCCAGCTGTTCGAAGTCCGCTTCACTCAGCGCACTCAAAGAACCGCTGAACAGGCATTCGGTAATACGTTTTGCCGCCTGTAAACCTTCTTCACCGTGAACCAGACGAGTCACCTGCTCCGCCAGTACATACTGGGCGCGCGGTGCTTTACCGCTGTTTTTATCTTCTTCTTCCAGGGCGTTGATCTCTTCAATGCTCATAAAGGTGAAGAACTTCAGGAAGCGGTAAACGTCGGCATCCGCAGTGTTGATCCAGAACTGGTAGAATTTGTACGGGCTGGTTTTCTTCGGATCCAACCAGACTGCGCCGCCTTCAGTTTTACCAAATTTGGTGCCATCTGCTTTAGTGATCAGCGGAACGGTCAGGCCAAACACCTGATTCTGATGCAGACGACGGGTCAGGTCGATACCAGAAGTGATGTTACCCCACTGGTCAGAACCACCAATTTGCAGCACCACACCGTACTGTTTGTTCAGACAGGCGAAGTCATAACCCTGCAACAGGTTGTAGGAAAACTCAGTGAACGAAATCCCCTGATCTTCACGGTTGAGACGCTGCTTAACCGCTTCTTTGTTGATCATCTGGTTAACGGAGAAGTGTTTGCCAATATCGCGCAGGAAGGTCAGCACATTCATATTGCCGAACCAGTCATAGTTGTTCGCCGCGATAGCAGAGTTTTCTCCACAGTCGAAATCGAGGAACGGGGCAACCTGCTTACGGATTTTGTCCACCCACTCCTGAACAGTTTCTTCGGTGTTCAGCTTACGCTCGGCAGCTTTGAAGCTCGGGTCGCCAATCAGACCCGTCGCGCCGCCTACCAGCGCAACCGGCTTGTGGCCCGCCTGCTGGAAGCGTTTCAGGCATAACAATGGAACAAGATGCCCCAAATGCAAGCTGTCAGCGGTAGGATCGAAGCCGCAATAGAGCGCGATCGGGCCTTGCGCCAGTCGCTCTGCTAACGCTTCCTCGTCCGTCACCTGGGCTACCAGCCCCCGCTCTTGCAATTGTTTAATCAAGTTACTGCTTGCCATCAAAATCTCCATGTATATAACGACTGCACCTTTGCCGGTACACGACTTTTCGCCAGATGCGAAAGAGACATAGAATAAAGTGCCAGAATCAGGAGTACCAGCGATTAAAGCAAGATTTTTGCATCTTTTCAGGGTGCAAGACGATCAATCTTCCACGCATCATTTTCACGCTGGTACAAAAAGCGGTCATGCAGGCGATGCTCACCACCCTGCCAGAACTCAATCTGTTCAAGGCTGACGCGAAAACCGCCCCAAAAGCTCGGCAATGGCACTTCGCCCTGTTGAAACTTCTGCTTCAGCTCCAGGAATTTACTTTCAAGGATACCGCGGGCAGAAATGCGACTGGACTGCTTCGAAACCCATGCACCAATCTGGCTATCACGCGGGCGGCTATGAAAATATTTCATCACTTCGAGAGTCGAAAGTCGTTCTGCTTTACCGATCACCATCACCTGGCGCTCAAGGGTATGCCACGGGAACAGCAGGCTAACGCGCGGATTATTTTCGATTTGATGTGCTTTACGGCTGCCGAGGTTGGTGTAAAACACCATGCCTTTTTCGTCGTAATGTTTGAGTAAAACGATGCGCTGATAAGGCTGACCATGTTCATCCACGGTAGCGACCACCATCGCGGTAGGGTCCGCCAGTTTGGCTTCACAAGCCTGAGAGAGCCAACGTTCAAAAAGGGTTAATGGATCGGCGGGAAGATCGCGGCGGCGTAACCCGCCTTTGGTGTATTCACGGCGCAGATGCGCGATTTGCTGCAATTCGTCGTTATCAGACATGGTTTTCTTTACGGATTGTCAGTGGGTGACGCTATTGTGCGCCGCCCCTGGAAAAATCTCAACGCTGTGGATTTTGTAACTGACAGTTATTCAAGACGATGCGGTCGCGTTTATAGACAGTCGCTTCATCGCCTTTCGACCAGAAAACATAGATTCCGTCAGTGTAACGCGCGCCAGAGGCTGAAATGCCCTGTTTGAGATGCAGTAGTTGATTATCGTAAACAAAACTGACCTCCTGGCGCGGATTATTCAGTTTGACCGTCAACGGTTTTTCATCACACTGGTATTCCAGCGTATCGGTTTGCATGCGCTCAACCAGCTGATTAAAGGCGCTACAGCCGGAGAGAAGGACCGGCAAAATGATAATTAACAGTTTTTTCATAGTCATATCCCGAAGACTTTCCTGGTCTGGAGGGCAATACGCCCTCCCTAACGTTCCAAGTGTAACGGCAGACGCGGTAAGAAAAATTCAGTTAACTCTGATATCACGGGTTAGCGGGGAAAATAGCCCCCAGTACCGTCTCCTGGCTTGCGCCAGTGACGGAAGGCAGATTTCCTGGTAATCCCGCCAGCGTCCGCCAGGCAAGCCAGGCGAAAGCCAATGCTTCCATGTCATCGCCACTAATGCCAACGGCATCGGTGGTGGTGACTTCTGTGCCTGGCAGTAATGCCGCCAGACGCGCCATGAGTAGCGGATTACGACTACCTCCACCACATACCATCAATCGTTCGCAGCCACCGCTCAACAAAACTTGTTCAGAAATGGTCACGGCGGTGAGTTCTGCCAGTGTCGCCTGCACATCTCGGGGATCAACACCCGGAAAATGGCGCAAATGGCGCTCCAGCCAACCATAGTTAAAGTATTCGCGTCCGGTGCTTTTCGGTGCAGGTTGCGAGAAATACGGGTCGCTGAGCATATTTTGCAGCAGTGGGAGAATAACTTTACCCGCCCGTGCCCACTCGGCATCTTTATCGTAAGGTTTACCGGCCTGACGCCAGATCCAGGCATCCATCAGCATGTTACCAGGACCGGTATCGTAGCCCCCAACCGGCTGCCCAGGAATGAGCAGTGACAGATTGGCGATGCCGCCAATATTGAGCACCATTCGTCGCTCGGTTGGGTGAGCCAGCAGCGCATGATGGAACGCAGGTACCAGCGGTGCGCCTTGTCCTCCCAAGGCAATATCGCGACGGCGAAAATCACCGACAACCGTAATTCCGGTGCGTGCCACAATTTGATTGTTATCGCCAATCTGTAAAGTGTGTGGTGCCACGCCCGTCGGTTCATGCCAGACGGTTTGACCGTGACAACCGATCGCAACTATATCTCTTGCCTGCAAATTTTGTTCCTTAAGCAAGGCATTGACCGCATCAGCAAAAAGTCGCCCGAGTTGAGTATCAAGCTGTCCAAACTGCGAAAGTGTAAGCTGCTGGCCCTGGCAAATATCCAGTACAGCCTGTTTCAGAGATACCGGGATCGGCCAACTCAAACTTGCCAGCTGTGCGACCCGGTGTTCATCAATTGTCGCCAACACAACATCAACACCATCAAGGCTGGTGCCTGACATAACGCCAATAAAGCGGCCCGATTTCATAGTTCATCCTTTTTCAATCTGACGTTTGCGCACCACTCAAACATAAACTTTTCGTGAATACCATGCGGAATGACCGATTTTTACCGTTGGTAGTAAAACATTATCTTCAAATCAATAATCATCATGAATGTTTTGTTTATAATTGGTTGATCCTACTTTCATTATGATTTGCTCATATTTGGTAGAACATGTAACCATGGATTCACATATGCCATATACTTTGACCATGAGGGATGCTTGCGTGGCGTTTCATGGTGAACAGGAGATTTTTCAATGATTAAACGCGTATTGGTTGTTTCAATGGTAGGTCTGTCTCTTGTCGGTTGTGTTAATAACGACACCCTGTCAGGGGATGTTTATACCGCTTCTGAAGCGAAACAAGTACAGAATGTCAGCTATGGCACCATCGTTAACGTACGTCCGGTACAGATTCAGGGCGGTGATGATTCCAACGTTATCGGTGCAATTGGCGGTGCTGTTCTTGGTGGTTTCCTGGGGAATACTGTTGGTGGCGGAACCGGGCGTTCTCTGGCTACTGCAGCAGGCGCTGTTGCAGGTGGCGTAGCTGGTCAGGGCGTACAGAGTGCAATGAACAAAACGCAGGGTGTCGAGCTGGAAATTCGTAAAGACGATGGTAATACCATCATGGTGGTACAGAAACAAGGCAACACTCGTTTCTCTCCGGGCCAACGTGTCGTACTGGCCAGCAATGGCAGTCAGGTGACCGTTTCTCCGCGCTAAATAAGTTTGCGTGTGGTCAGGTTACTGACCACACGCCCCCTTCATTTCACCTTTTGGCCTGTAACTCAATGATATTATGCTCAAGTTTTGCGATGAGCGTAATCAGTTGCTCCAGTTCCTCTGCGGAGATGCCATGTAATATTTCCGCGCGGGTTTTGTTAATAACAGCTTCCATTTCGCTGATCAGCGGCTCTGCCTTTTCCGTCAGTTTAATACGTTTAGCCCGACGATCGCTGGCACAAGTTTGACGCGAAATTAACCCTTTTTCTTCCAGTTGGTCCAGAGTACGGACCAGTGATGGCTGCTCGATGCCAATCGCTTTTGCCAGTTGAATTTGCGACTGGTCTGGAGGTAACTGATGGATATTGTGTAACGTAACCCAATGGGTTTGTGTTAACTCCAGCGGTTTCAGGCGATGGTCTATCAGAGCACGCCATATGCGCACCAACCGTGCCAGATCAGAACCTAGTGGCGATTCCAATTTCATCTCCTTATAATTAGCTTGCTAAGATATTATGCGGCTTTTAGAATAGTGTGCAGCAATTGTATTGCTAAAACAAATGTATTGCTGCATTTGGTTACCGTCAGACATATTTTTCAGAAATTGCGCGTAAATTTTTCGCACTTAAAGAATATTTATTAATCTAACGCAATATATTCGGTCGTAAAGGAATCTACTTTGTGAAGTTTATGCTCAATGCAACAGGATTGCCCTTACAAGATCTGGTGTTCGGTGCGTCCGTCTACTTTCCTCCGTTTTTCAAAGCATTCGCGTTTGGATTCGTCATCTGGCTTGTCGTACACCGCCTGCTTCGTGGCTGGATCTACGCCGGTGACATCTGGCATCCCTTGTTAATGGATTTATCGCTGTTTGCGATTTGCGTTTGCCTTGCTCTGGCAATACTGATTGCGTGGTAACTATGTCAATTAAAACAATTAAGTATTTCTCAACAATCATTGTAGCGGTAGTTGCGGTTCTTGCCGGATGGTGGCTGTGGAATTATTACATGCAATCTCCGTGGACACGCGACGGGAAAATACGCGCAGAACAGGTTTCTATCACCCCACAGGTGTCGGGACGTATTGTTGAGCTGAATATAAAAGACAACCAGCTGGTTAACGCGGGGGATCTTCTGCTCACGATCGATAAAACGCCCTTTCAGATCGCCGAGCTGAACGCACAGGCTCAGCTGGCGAAAGCGCAATCTGACCTCGCAAAAGCCAATAACGAAGCGAATCGTCGTCGTCATCTCTCACAAAATTTTATTTCTGCCGAAGAACTCGATACCGCTAACCTCAATGTTAAAGCGATGCAGGCCAGTGTTGATGCCGCACAGGCGACGCTGAAACAGGCACAATGGCAACTGGCGCAAACGGAAATTCGCGCCCCGGTGAGTGGATGGGTGACTAACCTTACTACCCGCATCGGCGATTACGCTGATACCGGGAAACCGCTGTTTGCCCTTGTCGACAGCCACTCGTTTTACGTCATTGGTTATTTTGAAGAAACCAAGTTGCGCCATATCCGCGAAGGTGCACCAGCACAAATTACCCTCTATAGTGATAACAAAACGTTACAGGGTCACGTTTCCAGTATCGGTCGGGCGATTTATGATCAGAGCGTTGAAAGTGACTCAAGCCTTATTCCGGATGTTAAACCTAACGTCCCCTGGGTTCGACTCGCCCAACGCGTTCCCGTCCGCTTTGCGCTGGATAAAGTCCCAGGCGATGTCACGTTGGTGTCGGGCACCACCTGTAGCATTGCCGTAGGTCAATAATGAACGCATCGTCATGGTCCTTGCGCAATTTGCCCTGGTTCAGGGCCACGCTGGCGCAATGGCGTTATGCGTTACGCAATACCATTGCCATGTGTCTGGCGCTGACGGTTGCCTATTATTTAAATCTGGATGAACCCTATTGGGCGATGACCTCGGCTGCAGTGGTTAGCTTTCCCACCGTTGGCGGTGTTATCAGCAAAAGCCTCGGACGCATCGCTGGCAGTTTGCTCGGAGCCATTGCGGCACTGCTTCTTGCCGGGCATACGCTCAATGAGCCGTGGTTTTTTCTATTGAGCATGTCGGCGTGGCTTGGCTTTTGTACCTGGGCCTGTGCGCACTTCACGAATAACGTCGCGTATGCATTTCAACTGGCGGGCTACACGGCTGCCATCATCGCCTTTCCGATGGTTAATATTACTGAGGCCAGCCAGCTGTGGGATATCGCTCAGGCGCGCGTTTGCGAGGTAATAGTCGGTATTTTGTGCGGCGGCATGATGATGATGATCCTGCCGAGCAGTTCCGATGCTACTGCCCTTTTAACCGCATTGAAAAACATGCACGCCCGATTACTGGAACATGCCAGTTTACTCTGGCAGCCTGAAACAACCGATGCCATTCGTGCAGCACATGAAGGGGTGATTGGGCAGATACTGACCATGAATTTGCTGCGTATCCAGGCTTTCTGGAGCCACTATCGTTTTCGCCAGCAAAACGCGCGCCTTAATGCGCTGCTCCACCAGCAATTACGTATGACCAGTGTCATCTCCAGCCTGCGACGTATGTTGCTCAACTGGCCCTCACCGCCAGGTGCCACACGAGAAATTCTCGAACAGTTGCTGACGGCGCTCGCCAGTTCGCAAACAGATGTTTACACCGTCGCACGTATTATCGCCCCGCTACGCCCGACCAACGTCGCCGACTATCGGCACGTCGCCTTCTGGCAGCGACTACGTTATTTTTGCCGCCTTTATCTGCAAAGTAGTCAGGAATTACATCGTCTGCAAAGCGGTGTAGATGATCATACCAGACTCCCACGGACATCCGGCCTGGCTCGTCATACCGATAACGCCGAAGCTATGTGGAGCGGGCTGCGTACATTTTGTACGTTGATGATGATTGGCGCATGGAGTATTGCTTCGCAATGGGATGCCGGTGCCAATGCATTAACGCTGGCAGCAATTAGCTGCGTACTCTACTCCGCCGTCGCAGCACCGTTTAAGTCGTTGTCACTTCTGATGCGCACGCTGGTGTTACTTTCGCTATTCAGCTTTGTGGTCAAATTTGGTCTGATGGTCCAGATTAGCGATCTGTGGCAATTTTTACTGTTTCTCTTTCCACTGCTGGCGACAATGCAGCTTCTTAAATTGCAGATGCCAAAATTTGCCGCATTGTGGGGGCAACTGATTGTTTTTATGGGTTCTTTTATCGCTGTCACTAATCCCCCGGTGTATGATTTTGCTGATTTTCTTAACGATAATCTGGCAAAAATCGTTGGCGTCGCGTTGGCGTGGTTAGCGTTCGCCATTCTGCGTCCAGGATCGGATGCTCGTAAAAGCCGCCGCCATATTCGCGCGCTGCGCCGGGATTTTGTCGATCAGCTAAGCCGCCATCCAACACTGAGTGAAAGCGAATTTGAATCGCTCACTTATCATCACGTCAGTCAGTTGAGTAACAGCCAGGATGCGCTGGCTCGCCGTTGGTTATTACGCTGGGGTGTAGTGCTGCTGAACTGTTCTCATGTTGTCTGGCAATTGCGCGACTGGGAATCGCGTTCCGATCCGTTATCGCGAGTACGGGATAACTGTATTTCACTGTTGCGGGGAGTGATGAGTGAGCGTGGCGTTCAGCAAAAATCACTGGCGGCCACACTTGAAGAATTACAGCGGATTTGCGACAGCCTTGCCCGTCATCATCAACCTGCCGCCCGTGAGCTGGCGGCAATTGTCTGGCGGCTGTACTGCTCGCTTTCGCAACTTGAGCAAGCACCACCGCAAGGTACGCTGGCCTCTTAATTACTTAATTACACCACAGGCATAGCGTTCACCGCCACCGCCCAGCGGTTTAGGTTGATCGGACATATTATCGCCGCCAACGTGGACCATCAGCGCTTTGTCTTTGATTTCATCCAGTGATTTCAGACGAGGCGCGATGACGGCATCGGTAGCTTTGCCGTCATTATTGACGACCAGTGCAGGCAGATCGCCTAAATGCCCGGCACCTTCTGGCCCTTCATGTTTACCGGTATTTTGTGGATCAAGATGCCCGCCTGCGGATTCCGCGGCGCTGGCTTTGCCATCTTTGGTGGCTGGCTGGCAGCTTCCTTTGGCATGAATATGGAAGCCATGTTCACCGGGGGGTAATGCTTTCAGATCGGGCGAAAACTCCAGACCTTTATCGGTTTCAGTAATGGTGACGCTACCAATTGACTGCCCTACCCCTTGCGACGTGACGAGGTTCATCTCGACTTTTTCACTGGCAGCTTGTGCGCCGGTTGCAACAACCAGCGCCAGAATAGCCAGACTAAAACGTTTCATAGGACCTCCGTTCATTGTGCATTCCTGAATAAGTGTAAACCAGTGACACATTTTTGAACGGCGGCTATTCCTAAAAGTGCTTACGGTACGTCGTACCCCAGTGCCGCTTTACGGATACGAAACCATTGTTGACGGGTCATTTTCAGTGTTTCTGCTTCGACAGCTGCCCGTACGCGCTCAATTTTACCTGAACCGATAATTGGCAGCGGCTGCGATGGTAAACGTAATACCCAGGCGTAAACCACCTGTTCAATCGAGCCCGCGTTTAACTCCTCTGCCACCACAGCCAGTTCATCACGCAGCGGCTGGAAATAATCATCATTAAACAGACGACCACCACCAAGGCAGGACCACGCCATCGGACGAACACGCAGTTGTTGTAGTTGGTCGAGCGTGCCATCCAGCAGTAACGGCTGATGCACCGGGGATATTTCCACCTGATTAGTGGCAAGGGTAAACGGCAGACGTGATTGCAACAGGGCAAATTGCGCAGGCGTAAAGTTCGATACGCCAAAATGACGCACTTTGCCGCTCTGATGCAGATGTTTGAACGCGTCCGCCACTTCATCGGCATCCATTAACGGGTCTGGTCGGTGGATTAACAGCAAATCCAGATGATCGGTCGCGAGATTAATTAGCGACTGTTCGGCGCTCTTAATGATGTGATCGCGGTCAGTGATGTAATGACCAATGACGTTTTCTTCACGCGCGGTCGTCGCGATACCGCATTTACTGACGATTTCCATCCGTTCACGCAGGTGAGGTGCCAGTTTCAGTGCCTCGCCAAACGCCGCTTCGCACTGATAGCCACCATAAATATCAGCATGGTCCACGGTGGTCACGCCGAGATCCAGATGCTCTTCAATAAAACTGACCAGCTGGCGGGCGGACATATTCCAGTCCATCAATCGCCAGTAGCCCATCACAAAACGGGAAAACTCCGGGCCTTGCGGCGCAATAGTAATACGCTGAACCATAATCGCTTCCTCTTATCAGATATGAGAGGAGTATACGCAAGATTAGGTTCAAAAGAGTGATGGTTGCTCCGGTTCGTCTGATGACGCTGGCTTATTTGCGCGTAATTTGCGCATTAATCGCTGCCGACAAAGGCGCAGCACCTCTTGTTTTTCGCCATCGCTCATTTTATTCCAGTTAAAACGCTCATCACGACTACGAAAACAGCCGCGACAAAACCCGCGTTCGTCAGACTGGCAAATTCCCCGGCACGGGCTCTGGACGGGAAAGAACTCTAATTGCTCCGCCACTTCGCCCTCCTCAGATAAGATTATTACCATTATTGAAGCTGTTAATGTCCAAAGTAGCAACTTTGCTTGCACTAGACCGACTGGTCTACTACACTCCAACGCATGAACAAACACACCGAACATGATACTCGCGAACATCTCCTGGCGACGGGCGAGCAACTTTGCCTGCAACGTGGATTCACCGGGATGGGGCTAAGCGAATTACTAAAAACCGCTGAAGTGCCGAAAGGGTCCTTCTATCACTACTTTCGCTCTAAAGAAGCGTTTGGCGTTGCCATGCTTGAGCGTCATTACGCCGCATATCACCAGCGACTGACTGAGTTGCTGCAATCCGGCGAAGGTAACTACCGCGACCGCATACTGGCTTATTACCAGCAAACACTGAACCAGTTTTGCCAACATGGAACCATCAGTGGTTGCCTGACAGTAAAACTCTCTGCCGAAGTGTGCGATCTGTCAGAAGATATGCGCAGCGCGATGGATAAAGGTGCTCGCGGCGTGATCGCCCTGCTCTCTCAGGCGCTGGAAAATGGCCGTGAGAACCATTGTTTAACCTTTTGTGGCGAACCGCTGCAACAGGCACAAGTGCTTTACGCACTGTGGCTTGGCGCGAATCTGCAGGCCAAAATTTCGCGCAGTTTCGAGCCACTGGAAAACGCGCTGGCCCATGTAAAAAACATTATTGCGACGCCTGCCGTTTAGCAGGCATTTTTTATCACCAGACGACCGGGAGCCTTTATGTCATCTGAAAAACTGTATTCCCCACTGAAAGTGGGCGCGATCACGGCGGCAAACCGTATTTTTATGGCACCGCTGACGCGTCTGCGCAGTATTGAACCGGGTGACATTCCTACCCCGTTGATGGCGGAATACTATCGCCAACGTGCCAGTGCCGGTTTGATTATTAGTGAAGCCACGCAAATTTCTGCCCAGGCAAAAGGATATGCAGGTGCGCCTGGCATCCATAGTCCGGAGCAAATTGCCGCATGGAAAAAAATCACCGCTGGCGTTCATGCTGAAAATGGTCATATGGCCGTGCAGCTGTGGCACACCGGACGCATTTCTCACGCCAGCCTGCAACCTGGCGGTCAGGCACCGGTAGCGCCTTCAGCACTTAGCGCGGGAACACGTACTTCTCTGCGCGATGAAAATGGTCAGGCGATCCGTGTTGAAACATCCATGCCGCGTGCGCTTGAACTGGAAGAGATTCCAGGTATCGTCAATGATTTCCGTCAGGCCATTGCTAACGCGCGTGAAGCCGGTTTTGATCTGGTAGAGCTCCACTCTGCTCACGGTTATTTGCTGCATCAGTTCCTTTCTCCTTCTTCAAACCATCGTACCGATCAGTACGGCGGCAGCGTGGAAAATCGCGCACGTTTGGTACTGGAAGTGGTCGATGCCGGGATTGAAGAATGGGGTGCCGATCGCATTGGCATTCGCGTTTCACCAATCGGTACTTTCCAGAACACAGATAACGGCCCGAATGAAGAAGCCGATGCACTGTATCTGATTGAACAACTGGGTAAACGCGGCATTGCTTATCTGCATATGTCAGAACCAGATTGGGCGGGGGGTGAACCGTATACTGATGCGTTCCGCGAAAAAGTACGCGCCCGTTTCCACGGTCCGATTATCGGCGCAGGTGCATACACAGTAGAAAAAGCTGAAACGCTGATCGGCAAAGGGTTAATTGATGCGGTGGCATTTGGTCGTGACTGGATTGCGAACCCGGATCTGGTCGCCCGCTTGCAGCGCAAAGCTGAGCTTAACCCACAGCGTGCCGAAAGTTTCTACGGTGGCGGCGCGGAAGGCTATACCGATTACCCGACGTTGTAATCCAACATTGCGAGCGGCGTAAAGCCGCCGCTATACTAAAACAACATTTTGAATCTGTTAGCCATTTTGAGGATAAAAAGATGCGTCTTCTTCATACCATGCTGCGCGTTGGCGATTTGCAACGCTCCATCGATTTTTATACCAAAGTGCTGGGCATGAAACTGCTGCGTACCAGCGAAAACCCGGAATACAAATACTCACTGGCGTTTGTTGGCTACGGCCCGGAAACCGAAGAAGCGGTGATTGAACTGACCTACAACTGGGGCGTGGATAAATACGAACTCGGCACTGCTTATGGTCACATCGCGCTTAGCGTAGATAACGCCGCTGAAGCGTGCGAAAAAATCCGTCAAAACGGGGGTAACGTGACCCGTGAAGCGGGTCCGGTAAAAGGCGGTACTACGGTTATCGCGTTTGTGGAAGATCCGGACGGTTACAAAATTGAGTTAATCGAAGAGAAAGACGCCGGTCGCGGTCTGGGCAACTAATCTCCTGCCGGGCGTGAACTCATCGCGCCCGCATCTTTACTGCATCGACAAGTAATATTTGTCATAATGCGCGCTGCAATTTATCCGTATTAAGAGAATCAGATGTCCGATAACGCTCAACTTACCGGTCTGTGCGACCGTTTTCGTGGTTTTTATCCTGTTGTGATCGATGTTGAAACAGCCGGATTTAACGCCAAAACCGATGCGCTGCTTGAGATTGCCGCCATCACCCTGAAAATGGATGAACAAGGCTGGCTGATGCCGGACACCACATTACATTTCCACGTCGAACCATTTGTCGGCGCAAATTTGCAACCAGAAGCCCTCGCCTTCAACGGCATTGACCCGAACGATCCCGATCGCGGCGCGGTCAGCGAATACGAGGCGCTGCACGAAATTTTTAAAGTTGTACGTAAAGGTATTAAAGCGAGCGGCTGTAACCGCGCCATTATGGTGGCGCACAATGCCAATTTTGATCACAGCTTTATGATGGCCGCCGCAGAACGCGCCTCACTGAAACGTAACCCGTTCCACCCTTTCGCCACTTTTGACACTGCTGCACTGGCCGGGCTGGCACTCGGACAAACCGTATTGTCAAAGGCTTGCCAGACCGCTGGCATGGACTTCGACAGCACCCAGGCGCACTCCGCGCTGTACGACACCGAACGCACTGCTGTGCTGTTTTGTGAAATCGTCAACCGCTGGAAACGTCTGGGAGGCTGGCCGCTATCTGCCGCCGAAGAGGTGTAATCGAGTCGATGCCTGATGACATGCAATGATTCAGGCATCTATAGTGAGGCTATTCCACGCATCCTGCATGATATTCACGGGGAATAGCGTTAATGGCAGATAATCCAGACCCTTCATCGCTCCTGCCGGACGTGTTTTCACCGGCGACCCGCGACTGGTTTCTTCGCGCCTTTAAACAGCCGACCGCTGTCCAGCCGCAAACCTGGCATGTGGCGGCGCGAAGCGAACATGCGCTGGTGATTGCACCGACCGGCTCCGGGAAAACGCTGGCAGCATTTCTCTACGCCCTCGATCGGCTCTTCCGCGAAGGCGGCGAAGATACCCGCGAGGCGCATAAGCGTAAAACCTCACGCATCCTCTATATTTCACCGATAAAAGCCCTGGGCACCGACGTTCAGCGCAACTTGCAGATCCCGTTGAAGGGTATTGCCGATGAACGGCGGCGGCGCGGCGAAACGGAAGTCAATCTTCGCGTAGGGATCCGTACTGGCGATACGCCTGCACAGGAACGCAGCAAACTCACCCGTAATCCGCCGGATATTCTGATCACCACACCCGAATCACTCTATCTGATGCTGACCTCCCGCGCGCGCGAAACGCTACGCGGCGTCGAAACGGTAATTATTGATGAAGTCCACGCGGTAGCGGGCAGTAAACGTGGTGCGCATCTGGCGTTAAGTCTGGAGCGGCTCGATGCGCTGCTCCACACCTCAGCACAGCGAATTGGCCTTTCTGCCACTGTGCGCTCAGCCAGCGATGTGGCAGCATTTCTTGGTGGCGATCGCCCGGTTACGGTAGTCAACCCGCCCGCAATGCGCCATCCGCAGATACGAATTGTCGTACCGGTCGCCAATATGGATGATGTCTCATCGGTCGCCAGCGGCACCGGCGAAGACAGCCATGCCGGCCGGGAAGGCTCCATCTGGCCATATATTGAAACGGGTATCCTTGATGAAGTGTTGCGCCATCGCTCGACCATTGTCTTTACTAATTCGCGGGGGCTGGCGGAAAAACTGACGGCACGATTAAATGAGCTTTACGCCGCACGCTTACAGCGTTCCCCGTCTATCGCCGTTGATGCGGCCCATTTCGAGTCGACCTCCGGCGCAACCTCTAACCGTGTACAAAGTAGCGACGTTTTTATTGCCCGCTCACACCACGGCTCCGTCTCTAAAGAACAACGAGCAATCACCGAACAGGCGCTGAAATCGGGTGAATTACGCTGCGTGGTCGCAACCTCCAGTCTTGAACTGGGGATTGATATGGGCGCGGTGGATCTGGTGATTCAGGTGGCAACGCCGCTTTCTGTTGCCAGTGGGTTACAACGCATTGGTCGCGCCGGACATCAGGTTGGCGGTGTATCTAAAGGGCTGTTTTTCCCCCGTACCCGGCGTGATTTAGTCGATTCCGCAGTCATTGTAGAGTGTATGTTCGCAGGCAGGCTGGAAAACCTGACACCACCGCATAATCCTCTCGACGTCCTTGCGCAGCAAACCGTTGCCGCCGCGGCGATGGATGCATTACAGGTAGACGAATGGTACTCCCGCGTACGCCGTGCCGCACCGTGGAAAGATCTGCCAAGACGTGTTTTTGACGCCACGCTGGATATGCTTTCCGGGCGCTATCCCTCTGGCGATTTTTCTGCTTTTCGCCCCAAACTGGTCTGGAACAGGGAGACCGGGATATTGACCGCCCGACCTGGCGCTCAATTGTTGGCGGTTACCAGCGGCGGCACCATTCCGGATCGTGGCATGTATAGCGTGTTATTACCCGAAGGTGAAGAAAAGGCCGGTTCGCGGCGGGTGGGTGAACTGGATGAGGAGATGGTATATGAGTCGCGGGTGAACGACATTATCACTCTCGGCGCTACCTCATGGCGGATCCAGCAAATCACCCGCGATCAGGTGATTGTGACTCCTGCTCCGGGTCGTTCTGCCCGGCTCCCCTTCTGGCGTGGTGAAGGTAACGGACGTCCGGCTGAATTAGGCGAGATGATCGGCGATTTTCTTCATTTGCTGGCGGATGGCGCGTTCTTTTCCGGGACTATTCCCCCGTGGCTGGCAGAAGAAAATACGATCGCCAATATTCAGGGGTTGATTGAGGAGCAGCGCAACGCGACGGGCATCGTTCCGGGGAGTCGCCATCTGGTCCTCGAACGGTGCCGTGATGAAATTGGTGACTGGCGTATTATTTTGCACTCTCCCTATGGAAGACGGGTGCATGAACCCTGGGCGGTGGCGATTGCCGGGCGAATACATGCGCTATGGGGCGCTGACGCGTCGGTGGTCGCCAGTGATGACGGCATTGTTGCACGTATTCCTGACACCGATGGTAAATTGCCCGATGCCGCGATTTTTTTGTTTGAACCAGAAAAGTTGCTGCAAATTGTCCGCGAGGCGGTAGGCAGCTCGGCACTTTTCGCCGCCCGTTTTCGCGAATGCGCCGCGCGGGCATTATTAATGCCGGGGCGCACTCCGGGCCATCGCACCCCGCTTTGGCAACAACGGCTGCGCGCCAGTCAGTTGCTGGAAATCGCTCAGGGATATCCGGATTTTCCGGTCATTCTCGAAACCCTACGCGAATGTCTGCAAGATGTTTATGATCTTCCCGCACTGGAACGTTTGATGCGTCGCCTGAACGGTGGCGAAATTCAAATATCCGATGTAACGACCACTACGCCCTCGCCTTTCGCCACAAGTTTATTGTTCGGCTATGTCGCGGAATTTATGTACCAGAGCGACGCCCCGCTGGCAGAGCGCCGGGCATCCGTACTGTCGCTGGACAGCGAGTTACTGCGCAATCTACTCGGACAGGTCGATCCGGGGGAATTACTCGACCCGCAGGTCATTCGCCAGGTGGAAGAAGAGTTGCAACGACTGGCTCCTGGCAGAAGAGCGAAAGGTGAAGAAGGATTGTTCGACCTGCTGCGCGAACTGGGGCCAATGACCGTTGAAGACCTGGCGCAACGGCATACAGGCAGCAGTGAAGAGGTTGCGTCGTATCTGGAAAATCTTCTTGCAGTAAAACGAATCTTCCCAGCGATGATTAGCGGACAGGAGCGTCTTGCCTGTATGGATGATGCCGCCAGGCTGCGTGATGCCCTCGGCGTACGACTACCAGAGTCATTGCCAGAGATTTATTTACATAGAGTCAGTTACCCGCTTCGCGACCTCTTTCTGCGCTATCTCCGGGCTCATGCTCTGGTCACGGCTGAACAACTGGCTCATGAGTTTAGTCTCGGTATTGCCATTGTCGAAGAGCAGCTTCAGCAACTGCGTGAACAGGGTCTGGTGATGAATCTGCAACAAGACATCTGGGTGAGCGATGAAGTATTTCGTCGTCTGCGTTTGCGCTCGCTGCAAGCCGCCAGAGAAGCGACGCGTCCCGTTGCAGCCACGACCTATGCGCGATTGCTGCTGGAACGTCAGGGCGTATTACCCGCCACCGATGGTAGCCCGGCGCTCTTTGCCTCAACATCGCCAGGCGTTTATGAGGGCGTAGATGGCGTGATGCGGGTGATCGAACAGCTTGCCGGAGTCGGTTTACCCGCCTCACTCTGGGAAAGCCAGATCCTGCCTGCCCGCGTACGCGACTATTCGTCAGAAATGCTCGATGAATTACTGGCAACCGGTGCGGTTATCTGGTCGGGGCAAAAAAAACTGGGTGAAGATGACGGCCTGGTGGCACTGCATCTACAGGAATATGCTGCAGAATCGTTCACTCCCGCCGAAGCGGATCAGGCGAATCGTTCGGCGCTGCAACAAGCGATAGTCGCTGTTCTGGCTGACGGAGGAGCCTGGTTTGCACAACAAATCAGCCAACGGATACGCGACAAAATCGGCGAATCGGTTGATCTCTCTGCCCTGCAAGAGGCGTTATGGGCGCTGGTCTGGCAAGGCGTCATCACCAGCGACATTTGGGCACCGTTACGCGCCCTCACCCGCAGCAGTTCCAACGCACGCACCTCAACTCGCCGCAGTCACCGGGCTCGTCGTGGACGTCCTGTCTATGCGCAACCCGTCTCGCCGCGGGTATCTTACAACACACCAAATCTGGCTGGACGCTGGTCGTTATTGCAGGTGGAGCCACTAAACGATACCGAAAGGATGCTGGCGCTGGCGGAAAATATGCTCGACCGCTACGGCATCATCAGTCGTCAGGCGGTGATAGCCGAAAATATCCCTGGCGGGTTTCCATCGATGCAAACGCTTTGTCGAAGTATGGAAGACTCCGGGCGAATTATGCGAGGTCGTTTTGTAGAAGGTCTGGGTGGCGCGCAATTCGCTGAACGTCTGACTATTGACCGATTGCGCGATCTGGCGACACAAGCCACGCAAACGCGCCACTATACACCAGTGGCGCTCTCTGCCAACGATCCGGCTAATGTGTGGGGAAATCTTCTGCCCTGGCCTGCACATCCGGCAACGCTGGTTCCAACGCGTCGGGCGGGTGCGCTGGTGGTCGTTTCTGGCGGCAAATTGTTACTCTATCTGGCGCAAGGTGGCAAAAAAATGCTGGTCTGGCAGGAAAAAGAGGAATTACTCGCCCCAGAGGTTTTCCACGCGCTGACTACCGCACTGCGTCGCGAACCACGGCTGCGCTTTACGCTAACAGAAGTGAATGATCTACCTGTCCGGCAAACGCCGATGTTTACGCTGCTGCGTGAGGCGGGATTTTCAAGTTCGCCACAAGGGCTGGATTGGGGATAGAGAAAGGACTGACGGATGCCCGTTCGCATCCGTCAGTATTGCAGGACGGATTATTCCGCGTCCGGCTCTTCAGACTTGTATTTAGCGGCAGTTTCTTTGATCAGCTGCTGCAGTTCGCCACGCTGATACATTTCGATCACGATATCACAACCGCCGACCAGCTCGCCGTCAACCCACAGTTGCGGGAAGGTCGGCCAGTTAGCATATTTCGGCAGTTCCGCACGAATGTCCGGATTCTGCAGAATATCAACATAGGCAAAACGTTCGCCACATGCGGCAAGCGCCTGGACTGCCTGGGCAGAGAAACCGCAGCTCGGCAGTTTCGGTGAACCTTTCATGTACAGCAGGATCGGGTTTTCAGCAATCTGGCGTTGGATTTTTTCGATAGTGGTGCTCATTGTCTTGCTTCCTCAAACTTCTTTACGGCAGTAATCTGACATTGTAGCGGGTCAGTGCGGCATCGGAAAATAACATTTTCATCACGCTTTTGCTATTTTATCCCTTTGCTCTATTTGTTGCATTTCAAATATTCGTTTCTTCTCTGATGCCGGCAAACTGGCGTATTTATAACCATTTTTAGCTTTCACTGCTGCATTTTTTTGCGCTCGCCAACGAAACGTATTTTTTAACAATAAAAGCTATTAACTTTCTCTTCTTCTATGCATTAGAATCATCAAGTTTTGTAAATCAGACGCAGGCATGATAGACCTGCCTTAACAGAGGGACGCTCAGTGGCGCGGATAAACCGTATTTCGATCACGCTCTGTGCTTTACTTTTTACCACCCTGCCTTTAACGCCTATGGCCCATGCTTCAAAGCAAGCCAGGGAGAGTTCTGCTACCACTCATATCACCAAAAAAGCAGATAAAAAGAAAAGCACGGCAACCACCAAAAAGACCCAGAAAACAGCGAAAAAAGCCGCCAGTAAAAGTACGACCAAAAGCAAAACCGCTTCTTCCGTTAAAAAATCTTCCATTACCGCTTCTAAAAACGCCAAAACTCGCAGCAAACACGCCGTCAATAAAACGGCCTCAGCCAGCTTTACCGAAAAGTGTACCAAACGTAAGGGCTATAAATCGCATTGTGTGAAAGTCAAAAATGCCGCGTCAGGAACTCTTGCCGACGCGCACAAAGCGAAGGTGCAAAAAGCTACGAAAGTGGCAATGAATAAACTGATGCAGCAAATTGGTAAGCCATATCGTTGGGGTGGCAGCTCACCGCGTACCGGTTTTGATTGCAGCGGCCTGGTTTATTACGCTTATAAAGATTTGGTGAAAATTCGTATTCCGCGTACGGCGAATGAAATGTATCACCTGCGTGATGCAGCGCCAATCGAACGTAGTGAACTGAAAAACGGCGACCTGGTCTTTTTCCGTACTCAGGGACGCGGCACAGCCGATCATGTCGGCGTGTATGTCGGCAACGGCAAATTTATTCAGTCACCGCGCACAGGTCAGGAAATTCAAATCACTTCTCTCAGTGAAGACTACTGGCAGCGCCACTATGTTGGCGCTCGTCGGGTAATGACCCCAAAAACACTTCGCTAAAACTTTACCCTGTTGTTACGGCAACAGGGTAAGTTCATCTTTTGTCTCACCTTTTAATTTGCTACCCTATCCATACGCACAATAAGGCTATTGTACGTATGCAAATTAATAATAAAGGAGAGTAGCAATGTCATTCGAATTACCTGCACTACCATATGCTAAAGATGCTCTGGCACCGCACATTTCTGCGGAAACCATCGAGTATCACTACGGCAAGCACCATCAGACTTATGTCACTAACCTGAACAACCTGATTAAAGGTACCGCGTTTGAAGGTAAATCACTGGAAGAGATTATTCGCAGCTCTGAAGGTGGCGTATTCAACAACGCAGCTCAGGTCTGGAACCATACTTTCTACTGGAACTGCCTGGCACCGAACGCCGGTGGCGAACCGACTGGAAAAGTCGCTGAAGCTATCGCCGCATCTTTTGGCAGCTTTGCCGATTTCAAAGCGCAGTTTACTGATGCAGCGATCAAAAACTTTGGTTCTGGCTGGACCTGGCTGGTGAAAAACAGCGATGGCAAACTGGCTATCGTTTCAACCTCTAACGCGGGTACTCCGCTGACCACCGATGCGACTCCGCTGCTGACCGTTGATGTCTGGGAACACGCTTATTACATCGACTATCGCAATGCACGTCCTGGCTATCTGGAGCACTTCTGGGCGCTGGTGAACTGGGAATTCGTAGCGAAAAATCTCGCTGCATAATAACTGATGGCAAATGCAGCATTGCCTGAAGCGCTACGCTTATCAGGCCTACGCGGATCATCGATGTAGGTCGGATAAGGCACTCGCCGCATCCGACAAGCGCTGCATGATACGACGCCTAACGCGTCTTTTCATGTCAACGCGGATGAGTCGTTAACACCGCATCCGGCAAGATAAATCGCACGTTGTCAGCAACTGTAACGCAGAAGGTTATCCTTCTGCGTTTTTGTTTAATTAGCTGTTAGCAACGCAAACTGTTTCAGGTTGTTTTCTGGCTGACATAAACACCAGCAATAATGCCAGTCCCGCGACAATCGCTCCCATCACCGGCACAAAGCTGTATCCCAGCCCAGCGGAAATTACCGCACCACCAGCAGCTGCTCCCAGCGCATTTCCAAGATTAAAGGCACCAATATTGACTGATGAAGACAGACCTGGCGCTTCACTGGCGACACGCATCACGCGCATCTGTAACGGCGGTACGACCGCAAAGGTTGCTGCGCCCCACACCACCATGCTAATAGCTGCGCCGAACTCATTGCGGGCCAGGAACGGGATTGCCAGCATAATCACCATCAACAACAACAAAAAGCCTTTCAACGTGCCGTTAACTGAACGATCTGCCAGTTTGCCGCCGAGATAGTTACCGATAGAGAATCCGACACCAATCAGCACCAGCATTGCCGTGACGAACACCGGTGTTGCGTGGGTAATACTTTGCAGTACCGGAGAGATATAGGTGTAGAGAGTAAACATTGCACCAGCTCCCAGTACCGTCGTCAGCAATGCAGACAGCACCTGCGGACGCATTAATACCGCCAGCTCTTTTTTCACTTCAGGTCGTGCCCCTGCACCACCTTTAGGTAATGAGAAGAACAGACTTACCATTGAAATCACTCCCAGCCCCGCCGTTGCCAGAAATGACATCCGCCAGCCGATGGTTTCACCCAACCAGGTCGCCGCCGGCACGCCACCGATATTTGCCAGGGTTAACCCCATAAACATAGTGGCAACTGCGCTGGCCTGTTTATGTTTTGGCACCACGCTTGCGGCCACGACTGAACCCAAACCAAAAAATGCTCCGTGATTCAGGCTGGTCAAAATGCGTGAAAGCATCAGGGTCATATAATCCGGCGCGATGGCGGAAAGTACGTTGCCGAGCGTGAAAATTGCCATCAGGAAAATCAACGCACTGCGGCGGGCACGATGAGAAAGTAGAAGCGTCATCAGCGGCGCGCCAACCATTACGCCAACTGCATAGGCACTGATTAACATTCCGGCAGCGGGAATCGAGACATCCACACCGCGCGCAATGACGGGCAACAAGCCCATTGGCGAGAACTCCGTTGTCCCGATACCAAACGCGCCAATCGCCAGCGCCAGCAACGGATAGTTAATTTTCATGCCTTATCTCCACCTCTTCGCGTCATTACGCGATATTCATTAAAGTGGCGAAAGCATGACAGCAATCACAAAAAAATGAAAATAACAAAAAGAGAAAACACTTTTGCCATTTTGCTAACAAACAGGAAGGAGATGCGAGGGAGAACGCGCTCCCTCGAGAGGAAATCAGTGCAGCGCGGCAGTCAAACCCACGGCTACGATCAAACCGAGGACGATAATCGTTGTTACCAGTGAAAATTTAAGGTCGGTGCTCATCAAGTTTTCTCCTTTTTTATTACCACACAAAAAGTGATATTACGCATTTTTACACACTGTGATGAAAAAATCTCCCGTCATTTATAATGATAAGTGTTTTTACCACTTCCCCTTTTCGTCAAGATCGGCCAAAATTCCACGCTTACACTATTTGCGTACTGGCCATTGACCCCTTCCTGACGCTCCGTGTCGTTTTTCCGGCGTACCGCAACACTTTTGTTGTGCGTAAGGTGTGTAAAGGCAAACGTTTACCTTGCGATTTTGCAGGAGCTGAAGTTAGGGTCTGGAGTGAAATGGAATGGCAACAATAAAAGATGTAGCGAAACGAGCAAACGTTTCCACTACAACTGTGTCACACGTGATCAACAAAACACGTTTCGTCGCTGAAGAAACGCGCAACGCCGTGTGGGCAGCGATTAAAGAATTACACTACTCCCCTAGCGCGGTGGCGCGTAGCCTGAAGGTTAACCACACCAAGTCTATCGGTTTGCTGGCGACCAGCAGCGAAGCGGCCTATTTTGCCGAGATCATTGAAGCAGTTGAAAAAAATTGCTTCCAGAAAGGTTACACCCTGATTCTGGGCAATGCGTGGAACAATCTTGAGAAACAGCGGGCTTATCTGTCGATGATGGCGCAAAAACGCGTCGATGGTCTGCTGGTGATGTGTTCTGAGTACCCAGAGCCGTTGCTGGCGATGCTGGAAGAGTATCGCCATATCCCAATGGTGGTCATGGACTGGGGTGAAGCAAAAGCTGACTTCACCGATGCGGTCATTGATAACGCGTTCGAAGGCGGCTACATGGCCGGGCGTTATCTGATTGAACGCGGTCACCGCGAAATCGGCGTCATCCCCGGCCCGCTGGAACGTAACACCGGCGCAGGCCGCCTTGCCGGTTTTATGAAGGCGATGGAAGAAGCGATGATCAAGGTGCCGGAAAGCTGGATTGTGCAGGGTGACTTTGAACCTGAATCCGGTTATCGCGCCATGCAGCAAATCCTGTCGCAGCCGCATCGCCCTACTGCCGTCTTCTGTGGTGGCGATATCATGGCAATGGGCGCACTTTGTGCTGCTGATGAAATGGGCCTGCGCGTCCCGCAGGATGTTTCGCTGATCGGTTATGATAACGTGCGCAACGCGCGCTATTTTACGCCGGCGCTGACCACGATCCATCAGCCAAAAGATTCGCTGGGTGAAACAGCGTTCAACATGCTGTTGGATCGTATCGTCAACAAACGTGAAGAACCGCAGTCTATTGAAGTGCATCCGCGCTTGATTGAACGCCGCTCCGTGGCTGACGGCCCGTTCCGCGACTATCGTCGTTAATCACCCGTTGCGGGAGTCTCTTCCGGCTCCCGCAGCCACTCCTTATTCAGCGTCTCACTATCGCCGAGATACTCAAGCAACCAGGTTAACGCAGGCGACATATCATTTTGCTGCCATGTCAGACAACATGCCGAATCCGGAAAGGGGTTTTCCAGTTCTAATGCTACCCACTTCCCCTCATTAAGCCACGGTTTGGCGAAATGTGTTGGCACCATCCCTATGCATAATCCTGCCGAGATACAGGTTGCCGATGATTCCCAGTCAGGCACGACAACTCTTTTTTGGTTATCCAGCAACCAGGTAATACGTTTAGGTAGCGTTCGCGAGGTGTCTTCGCGCACCAACGACGGCCAGTTGCGCAACGTATCATCGCTGAACGGGCCATCCATCAACGCCAGCGGGTGGTGACTGGCAACAACGCAACTCCAGCTTAGCATCCCCATATCCCGGAAGGCATAACGACCGCCTACCGGAATCGCGCGTGTTGCGCCAATCGCCAGTTCCACGCGCCCGTCGGAAAGCGCATCCCAGACACCGTTGAACACTTCCTGAAAGACAAGAAGTTCGACATCATCAAAATGGCGATAAAAATCAACGATCATCTGCCGTGTACGTTCTGGCCTGACAATATTATCCACTGCGATAGCTAACTGACCGCGCCAGCCGTTCGCTATCTGCTGACATTGCTGGCGGGTGATCTGCATTTTTTTGACAACAGAGCGCCCTTCTTTGAGAAACCACGCTCCAGCAGCGGTCAGCTCCACATCACGGTGCCGTCGTTCAAAGAGCGGCACCGCCAGCCACTCTTCCAGCTGACGCACGGTATAGCTGACCGCAGAAGGAACGCGATGCAGCTCCTGTGCCGCAGCGCTAAAACTACCATTACGCGCTACCGCATCAACAACTTCGAGTGAATATTCTGACCACATAGTCTGCCTGCAAAATTTTTGAAACCAGTCATCAAATATTACCGTTTCACAACACTAATTTCACTCCCTACACTTTGCGGCGGTGTTTAATTGAGAGATTTAGAGAATATACATGCAACCTGGGAAAAGATTTTTAGTCTGGCTGGCGGGTTTGAGCGTACTCGGTTTTCTGGCAACCGATATGTATCTGCCTGCTTTCGCCGCCATACAGGCCGACCTGCAAACGCCTGCGTCTGCTGTCAGTGCCAGCCTTAGTCTGTTCCTTGCCGGTTTTGCCGCAGCCCAGCTTCTGTGGGGGCCGCTCTCCGACCGTTATGGTCGTAAACCGGTATTATTAATCGGCCTGACAATTTTTGCGTTAGGTAGTCTGGGGATGCTGTGGGTAGAAAACGCCGCTACGCTGCTGGTATTGCGTTTTGTACAGGCTGTGGGTGTCTGCGCCGCGGCGGTTATCTGGCAAGCATTAGTGACAGATTATTATCCTTCACAGAAAGTTAACCGTATTTTTGCGACCATCATGCCGCTGGTGGGTCTATCTCCGGCACTGGCTCCTCTGTTAGGAAGCTGGCTGCTGGTCCATTTTTCCTGGCAGGCGATTTTCGCCACCCTGTTTGCCATTACCGTGGTGCTGATTCTGCCTATTTTCTGGCTCAAACCCACGACGAAGGCCCGTAACAATAGTCAGGATGGTCTGACCTTTACCGACCTGCTACGTTCTAAAACCTATCGCGGCAACGTGCTGATATACGCAGCCTGTTCAGCCAGTTTTTTTGCATGGCTGACCGGTTCACCGTTCATCCTTAGTGAAATGGGCTACAGCCCGGCAGTTATTGGTTTAAGTTATGTCCCGCAAACTATCGCGTTTCTGATTGGTGGTTATGGCTGTCGCGCCGCGCTGCAGAAATGGCAAGGCAAGCAGTTATTACCGTGGTTGCTGGTGCTGTTTGCTGTCAGCGTCATTGCGACCTGGGCTGCGGGCTTCATTAGCCATGTGTCGCTGGTCGAAATCCTGATCCCATTCTGTGTGATGGCGATTGCCAATGGCGCGATCTACCCTATTGTTGTCGCCCAGGCGCTGCGTCCCTTCCCACACGCAACTGGTCGCGCCGCAGCGTTGCAGAACACTCTTCAACTGGGTCTGTGCTTCCTCGCAAGTCTGGTAGTTTCCTGGCTGATCAGTATCAGCACGCCATTGCTCACCACCACCAGCGTGATGTTATCAACAGTAGTGCTGGTCGCGCTGGGTTACATGATGCAACGTTGTGAAGAAGTTGGCTGCCAGAATCATGGCAATGCCGAAGTCGCTCATAGCGAATCACACTGATCTATATCGATATACTTATACTTAGGCTGCTAACAAAATTTTGTTGTATGATTGAAATTAGCGGCCTATACTAATTTCGAGTTGTTAAAGCTACGATAAATATTATGTTTTTACGGGGACAGGATCGTTCCCGACTCACTATGGATAGTCATTTCGGCAAGGGTTCCTCCTTTCCCTCTGTTCTACGTCGGATTATAGACTCGCGGTTTTTTCTGCGAGATTTCTCACAAAGCCCAAAAAGCGTCTACGCTGTTTTAAGGTTCTGATCACCGACCAGTGATGGAGAAACTATGAGTTCATCGTGTATAGAAGAAGTCAGTGTACCGGATGACAACTGGTACCGTATCGCCAACGAATTACTTAGCCGTGCCGGTATAGCCATTAACGGTTCTGCCCCGGCGGATATTCGTGTGAAAAACCCCGATTTTTTTAAACGCGTTCTGCAAGAAGGCTCTTTGGGGTTAGGCGAAAGTTATATGGATGGCTGGTGGGAATGTGACCGACTGGATATGTTTTTTAGCAAAGTCTTACGCGCAGGTCTCGAGAACCAACTCCCCCATCATTTCAAAGACACGCTGCGTATTGCCGGCGCTCGTCTCTTCAATCTGCAGAGTAAAAAACGTGCCTGGATAGTCGGCAAAGAGCATTACGATTTGGGTAATGACTTGTTCAGCCGCATGCTTGATCCCTTCATGCAATATTCCTGCGCTTACTGGAAAGATGCCGATAATCTGGAATCTGCCCAGCAGGCGAAGCTCAAAATGATTTGTGAAAAATTGCAGTTAAAACCAGGGATGCGCGTACTGGATATTGGCTGCGGCTGGGGCGGACTGGCACACTACATGGCATCTAATTATGACGTAAGCGTGGTGGGCGTCACCATTTCTGCCGAACAGCAAAAAATGGCTCAGGAACGCTGTGAAGGCCTGGATGTCACCATTTTGCTGCAAGATTATCGTGACCTGAACGACCAGTTTGATCGTATTGTTTCTGTGGGGATGTTCGAGCACGTCGGACCGAAAAATTACGATACCTATTTTGCGGTGGTGGATCGTAATTTGAAACCGGAAGGCATATTCCTGCTCCATACTATCGGTTCGAAAAAAACCGATCTGAATGTTGATCCCTGGATTAATAAATATATTTTTCCGAACGGTTGCCTGCCCTCTGTACGCCAGATTGCTCAGTCCAGCGAACCCCACTTTGTGATGGAAGACTGGCATAACTTCGGTGCTGATTACGATACTACGTTGATGGCGTGGTATGAACGATTCCTCGCCGCATGGCCAGAAATTGCGGATAACTATAGTGAACGCTTTAAACGAATGTTTACCTATTATCTGAATGCCTGTGCAGGTGCTTTCCGCGCCCGTGATATTCAGCTCTGGCAGGTCGTGTTCTCACGCGGTGTTGAAAACGGCCTTCGAGTGGCTCGCTAAAGGCTATTCTATCGCCCCCTCTCCGGGGGCGATTTCAGATCAGGCTTCTGTGCCTGGTTGATTCATGGCATTTTCTCGTGCCGCCAGCACACGTTCTACCGTATCTACCACTGCCTGAGTTTGTGGATCGATTTCAATGTTGACGCGTGCGCCAAGTTTTTTCTTCCCAAGAGTCGTGCGTTCCAGTGTTTCCGGAATTAAATGGACGCAAAAACGCGTTGGCGTGACTTCGCCGACGGTCAGGCTAATACCGTCGATGCCAATAAATCCTTTGTACAGAATATATTTCATCAACTGACTATCCTGGACTTTAAACCAGATCTGGCGATTATTTTCTGAGGTTAATATTTTCGCCACTTCAGCAGTGGTCATAATATGACCTGACATTAAGTGTCCGCCAATTTCATCACTGAATTTCGCCGCACGCTCAACGTTTACCCAATCCCCCACTTTTAAATCGCCAAGATTGGTAATGCGTAACGTTTCTTTCATCAGGTCAAAACTGACATGGTTGCCGTTAATTTCCGTCACGGTCAGGCAGCAACCGTTATGCGCCACGGAAGCACCGGTTTCCAGGCCGTCCAGCATGTGGTCGGGTAACTCCACCACATGCGTACGAAAATTTGGTTTCTCGTCAATCGACACCAGTTTTGCGGTGCCCTGTACAATCCCCGTAAACATACTTACAACTCCTGAAATCAGTTAAGACATTCTGTTCAGCACAATAGCAGGTGGAAAACGCCCTTACCAGTGAAGGGGTAAGAATGGCTATTTTTTCACTGGAGAATTAATAAATCCTCGCTACAATAGACTGAATTTCCCCTGCTTCTTCTTTTTGCTGCCCATTCAGGCGGCTTTTTAGTCTCTCATATAACTACAAATAAAAGGTGTTCACGTGCAGAAGTATATCAGTGAAGCGCGTCTGTTATTAGCATTAGCAATCCCGGTGATTCTCGCGCAAATCGCCCAAACTGCGATGGGTTTTGTCGATACCGTGATGGCGGGCGGCTATAGTGCCACCGACATGGCGGCGGTCGCTATCGGTACTTCTATCTGGCTTCCGGCGATCCTCTTTGGTCACGGACTGCTGCTGGCATTAACGCCGGTTATCGCGCAATTAAATGGTTCCGGTCGACGTGAGCGCATTGCGCATCAGGTGCGACAAGGTTTCTGGCTGGCAGGTTTTGTTTCCGTTCTCATTATGCTGGTGCTGTGGAATGCAGGTTACATTATCCGCTCCATGGAAAACATCGATCCGGCTCTGGCGGACAAAGCCGTGGGTTATCTGCGTGCGTTGTTGTGGGGCGCGCCGGGATATCTGTTCTTCCAGGTTGCCCGTAACCAGTGTGAAGGTCTGGCAAAAACCAAGCCGGGTATGGTAATGGGCTTTATCGGCCTGCTGGTGAACATCCCGGTGAACTATATCTTTATTTATGGTCATTTCGGTATGCCTGAGCTCGGTGGCGTTGGTTGTGGCGTGGCTACTGCGGCGGTGTATTGGGTCATGTTCCTTGCCATGGTTTCTTACATTAAACGCGCCCGCTCCATGCGCGATATTCGTAACGAAAAAGGCACCGCAAAACCCGATCCTGCGGTTATGAAACGACTGATTCAACTCGGTTTGCCGATTGCGCTGGCACTGTTCTTTGAAGTGACACTGTTTGCCGTCGTGGCTCTGTTAGTGTCTCCGCTCGGTATTGTTGATGTCGCAGGACACCAGATTGCCCTGAACTTTAGTTCACTAATGTTCGTGCTTCCAATGTCGCTGGCGGCAGCGGTAACTATCCGCGTAGGTTATCGTCTGGGTCAGGGCTCAACGCTGGATGCGCAAACCGCTGCGCGGACCGGGCTTATGGTGGGTGTCTGTATGGCAACCCTGACGGCCATTTTCACGGTTTCACTGCGGGAGCAAATCGCCCTGTTGTACAACGACAATCCCGAGGTTGTAACGCTGGCTGCGCATTTGATGTTGCTGGCGGCGGTATATCAGATTTCTGACTCAATCCAGGTGATTGGCAGTGGGATTTTGCGTGGTTATAAAGATACGCGTTCCATTTTCTATATTACCTTTACGGCTTACTGGGTGCTGGGCTTGCCAAGCGGCTATATTCTGGCACTGACCGATCTGGTCGTTGAACCTATGGGGCCAGCAGGCTTCTGGATAGGCTTTATTATTGGCCTGACGTCGGCAGCCATTATGATGATGTTGCGTATGCGGTTCCTGCAACGTCTGCCGTCAGCCATCATTCTGCAACGAGCATCCCGCTAATAAAGACAAGGCGCAACCTTCACGGGTTGCGCCTGTATTTTTACGCAGGCTGGAGCGTTGCGCCAATCCCGTCTTCGTCTGGCTGTAATTTCAGAGCGTTACACAGAGTTTGCCGACTGGCATCTGTTATCTCAACGTGTATATCCCCGGTAACTTCCCCTTTCACATTGATGAAGTCAGGTGAAATTTCTTTTGCACTGGTTTGCAGGCAAATCGCTCCCTCTCCGCGCAGGCGTTTCACTTTCAGTTGCACATGCGTTGCCGCATCAGTGATCAGCCACAGTTTTCCACCATTCAGATTGATGTTACCAACAATGAAAGTGACACTGTCACCTTTTACCGTACTGCCGTCTAGAATCAACACACCGCCCTGCTGTACAGTAATCGTTGATTGTTGCAGCTCTGCGCCATAACCAATAATCATTGAAGCGCCGTCCAGTAATGCAACACTCCCGGTCAGTTCAACCGGTGCGCGATCTTCCTCTACGACAAAATTTTCGTCCGCGCTGGTGGGTGACAACAGGATCACTGTCCCACCTTGTATTACCGCGTTTTCCAGCGTACCGGCATGCACTTCAGCCCGACCACCCACATTCACGGACAGGTTTTGCGTCTTACCGGAACTGTAGAGCTGAAGGCCATCCGTCCCCAGACGATAAATGGATCCATTCTCAACAATAGTGTCAGAGTCTTCACCACCGAGATTATTCATGGTGCCACCAGCAAGCAACGTATCACTGGCTTTCCCGGCCAGCATAAAAACGCCGCCCTGATTAATCTCACAATTGCTGGCTTCCCCACCTGGATACACCAACAATTCACCACCTTCATCTACCACGACCGCTGAGGTTGTCCCATTAACCAACAGGCCGCCCTCTTGATCGAGAATGATTTTTTCCGCGCGATGTCCTTCCAGTACACGCAGGTTACCGCCATTTTCCAGCAACAAACCGCAGGCATAACCTTTATCAACGCTGAATTCACCTTCGGGATGGCGGCCATTAACCGTAGCGAGCGTAGAGAGACTAATTGCGCCTCCCTCGGACTGAACAATATCTGTGGCAATGGCACCATCGCTGACCGATAGCGTGCCATTGTTACCGTACTGTGTGCATTTGGCGATCCCACCGGTTGCCACTTTCAACCAGCCAGCCCCCGTGACCACGGTATTTTCGGCTCTTCCGCCAGCTTCAACAATCAACTCGCCTTCAGTAAGTTGCGTCGCGCCAATGACCTCGCCGGTCTTAACAATTTGCACGTTCCCGTCGCTCATCAAGTTTTTCGCATCAGATCCCATGATTTATTCCTTTGCTGCATCTGTGTGCCTTTATTGCTACCTAAGTGTAAAGGCTACGGAGGATTTATCCACGACAGATTTGAGATGGTGGCAAACAACTCTGTTTAAACTCTGATACACGAATTATTGGGTTGTATCAGATGTAAATGCGATCCTGAATAAAAATCACCCTTGCAAATCAACAAAATATAGCCAATTTGCTTAAAAGCTCTGCAAACGGTCGAAATAGCGCAGAAAATTACGTTTTGCCTCTTGCCACCTTCCCACTCTGCCGCTAATATTCGTCCCCGTTGTCACCTACAACGTTGCGTTCATAGCTCAGTTGGTTAGAGCACCACCTTGACATGGTGGGGGTCGTTGGTTCGAGTCCAATTGAACGCACCATCCTGCGTCCGTAGCTCAGTTGGTTAGAGCACCACCTTGACATGGTGGGGGTCGGTGGTTCGAGTCCACTCGGACGCACCAGATTTTCTTAATCTGGTCTTCTCCTTTTTCCCTCTGTTTCTTCTCTGTATCCAATACGTTAAAAGATTTACACTGTCTTCGTATGCGTTATCAGAAGGAGAATCGCTATGGCAACTTTGTTACAACTTCATTTTGCTTTTAATGGCCCATTTGGCGACGCAATGGCTGAGCAGCTTAAACCACTTGCTGAGTCGATTAATCAGGAACCTGGTTTTCTGTGGAAGGTATGGACAGAAAGTGAAAAGAACCACGAAGCCGGTGGGATCTACCTTTTCACTGATGAAAAAAGCGCCCTTGCCTATCTGGAAAAACATACTGCCCGACTGAAAAATCTCGGCGTTGAGGAAGTTGTCGCCAAAGTTTTCGATGTCAATGAGCCACTTAGTCAAATCAATCAGGCAAAACTCGCCTGACAGAATTTAATCAAGGGCGGTTAGCGCCCTTTTCATCCCTGTCTGAAATTTCTCAAATTCTAAAAATCTCAACCAAACTTATCTGATAACACTAAATTCGAAAGAATGCGTACAGGTAAGTAACAATGAAAAAAATTGCTATTGTGGGTGCCGGGCCTACGGGGATCTACACCTTATTCTCGCTTCTACAGCAACAAACTCCACTTTCTATTTCTATCTTCGAGCAGGCTGACGAGGCCGGTGTCGGGATGCCATACAGTGATGAGGAAAACTCAAAAATGATGCTGGCAAATATTGCCAGTATTGAAATACCGCCGATTTATTGTACGTATCTCGAATGGCTACAAAAGCAAGAAGACAGCCATCTCCAGCGTTATGGCGTTAAAAAAGAAACCTTGCACGATCGTCAGTTTTTACCGCGAATTCTGCTGGGCGAATATTTCCGCGATCAATTTTTACGACTAGTAGACCAGGCACGACAGCAAAAATTTGCAGTGGCTGTTTATGAATCATGCCAGGTTACCGATCTGCAAATTACAAATGCTGGCGTCATGCTCGCTACAAATCAGGATTTACCCAGCGAGACGTTTGATTTAGCGGTGATCGCCACGGGTCACGTCTGGCCTGATGAAGAAGAAGCAACCCGAACGTATTTTCCCAGCCCGTGGTCAGGCCTGATGGAAGCAAAGGTCGATGCGTGTAACGTGGGTATTATGGGAACATCCTTGAGCGGACTGGATGCGGCAATGGCAGTGGCTATTCAGCATGGTTCGTTCATTGAAGATGATAAACAACACGTCGTTTTTCACCGCGATAACGCAAGTGAAAAGCTAAATATCACGTTGTTGTCGCGCACGGGTATTTTACCCGAAGCCGATTTCTATTGCCCTATTCCCTACGAGCCCTTACACATCGTCACCGATCAGGCATTAAATGCTGAGATTCAAAAAGGCGAAGAGGGCCTTTTGGATCGGGTATTTAGATTGATAGTAGAGGAAATCAAGTTTGCTGATCCAGACTGGAGTCAACGCATAGCCTTAGAGAGCCTGAATGTCGATTCCTTTGCTCAAGCCTGGTTTGCCGAGCGCAAACAACGCGACCCATTTGACTGGGCAGAAAAAAATCTCCAGGAAGTCGAACGCAATAAACGAGAAAAACATACTGTTCCCTGGCGTTATGTCATTCTGCGCCTGCATGAAGCCGTACAGGAAATTGTTCCACATCTGAATGAACACGACCATAAACGGTTCAGTAAAGGCCTTGCCCGGGTTTTCATCGATAATTATGCGGCAATCCCTTCAGAGTCTATTCGTCGCCTACTTGCCTTACGTGAAGCGGGAATCATTCATATTCTCGCCCTCGGTGAAGACTACAAAATGGAAATTAATGAGTCGCGCACCGTCCTGAAAACGGAAGACAACAGCTACTCGTTTGACGTTTTTATTGATGCCCGCGGACAACGTCCGCTTAAAGTGAAAGATATCCCTTTCCCTGGGCTACGCGAGCAATTACAGAAAACAGGGGATGAAATCCCTGATGTTGGCGAAGATTATACGTTACAGCAACCCGAAGATATTCGTGGGCGCGTAGCGTTCGGCGCGTTGCCCTGGTTGATGCACGACCAGCCTTTCGTTCAGGGACTTACGGCATGTGCAGAAATTGGTGAGGCGATGGCTCGGGCGGTCGTAAAGCCTGCATCCCGTGCTCGTCGGCGTCTTTCGTTTGATTAAAGGTAAAGCTATCAGCACTCAACAAACTGATGCTGTTCATTAAGACGATAGCGGACTCCGGCTCGAATATTGTTTTCACCTTCAATGGCGACGGCGAAGCGAACTCTTTCGCCGTCATGATATGCCAGTGCGGCGCTTCCTCCTGGCCCGAGAATAATTGAGTCGACCACGCCCGTGCTCACTACCGTTGAATTTTCACCGCTGGCAATGATGTGTACATTGTCGCCGCTGTTGGCAATTCTGGCGTTTGCGCCAAAGCTGGCGATTTGCACCAGGTCACCATTACTGGCGACATGACACCGTTCACCCAATGTACAAACGCGTACTCGCATTCCTGTATTCGCAATCCGACTGCTATCTCCAGCGCTGCTTATCCGCGAAGAATTACCGGTTACAGCAACCCGTGCGCGTTCACCGGAGCTGCCAATGTGACTGTTAAAGCCGACACTTCCAATCCGCACGCTATAACCCATACTGGCAATTTGCGCGGCATACCCAGCGGTTGCGATTCTGGCGTTATCCTCACAACAGCCGATGCGAGCATGATCGTCGCTGCGGGCAAACTGACTGCAAAATGGTCTCTCTCCGGGGTCTGTGGCCAGTTTTTGCATAGAGGAAACTTCCTGATGCGCGAAGTTTTCATCCGCCAGCCATTTTTTCCACGCATACTCAACCAGACTCTCCGCCCAGTCCGTATATCCTTCCTCAATCAGTGCATGATGAATATCGGCATAACTACCGCCGCGTGGGAAATGGCGCAGGAACCAGCGATACATCACCGCTCCGATACGCCATTCTCGCAGGTCTGCTTGTGTAATGATCATTCGTTAGTGCCGGTGATAGCCATCGACCATGCTTTTAAAGGTTTCGTGTGGCGTACGCCCCGTGGTGCAAAGATAAAGATGACCGAAGATAAAAAAGAGGCTTATAAATGCCAGAGCAAAATGTGTCTGCAATAACCAGTATCTTACGCCAGGAAACACATCTCCCACGGCTTGCGGATAGAGACACAGCAGCCCCGTCAATAGTAACAACGGCAGCAATCCATACATGACACCAACATAGGCGACCTGCTGTAAGGGATTAAATTTAGACTGGGTTGTTGCCGGGAAAGGATGTTCTTCCCCCTGCATAATGCCAAACAAATAAAATCGCGTTTGTTTTGCCGCTCGTTCCAGCCACCCCTGACGACGAATGCGATAGTGGTGACCATTATCCCCAACGGCATTGATCAGCACAAAGCCGAGCCAGCATGCCAGTAACAAAAATCCGCAAACTTCATGCACCGCAACCAGACTTTTAACCGCAGTTGCGCCCACCATCGCAAAGTGATTTATCAGCCCACTGGCCAGCAACAATACAAAGAGTAACGCATTCGACCAGTGCCATAATCTGACCGCTTTGCTGTAAAGATAAATCTTCTCACCATGATCGGTGGCTGATTTCTTCACGCCACGAGCACGAAGCAAGGCATGCAGCCCCAGCACCAACCACATCCCAACCAGCAATACTCCGGCAATGATCAACCACACCGGCCAAAATTCGGGAGTGAACTGTGGCACATAGTTCGCTAACTGGCTCTGAAACTGTTCAGCATGTTGCGACGGGTTCATACATTTTCCTTTTTAATCAAATGTTGACCGAACCGGCGATACAGATGCGGTTTCCCGGCACCAGGTAGCTGATATTGATAGTATTTATTTTGCTGCAACCACGCCTGAATTTCTGGGCTATCTTCGCGACCAAAGATCAATGCGTGTTCCGGGCAGGCGCTGACGCAAATGGGCGGAAAGCCTTTTGCCAGTCGGGACTCAGCGCAGAAATCACATTTATCTGCCACTTTAGTGACAGGGTTAAGGTAGCGAACCTGGTACGGACAAGCGCCAATGCAATAACTGCAGCCGATGCACTGCGATTTTTCTACCCGCACGATCCCCTGCTCATCACGCCACGACGCCCCCGTCGGGCAAACGTCGATGCACGGAGCATCTTCGCAGTGCTGACATGACTGGCGAAAAAAGTGATACTGCGTTTCGTTGTCGTTATCGGTGACTGGAATGTGTGCTATCGATAAACGGCTTCCCTGAGCGGGGACGTGGTTAGTTTTACGGCATGCGCGGGCGCAAATATTACAGCCATTGCACCGTGACTCGTCATGAATCATGGCATACCGAACTTCCTTTTCTTGCCTCGTGTTCGCTAACAGAGAAGACGCAGAACCAGTAAAAAAGATTACTGTTCCCATCCCCAGAACAAATTTGCGTCGAGTGAAGGACATCTGATTATCCCCTAATGCAGTGGCTGCAACTGTCCACCCTATCCATGACATCTCCCTGAAATTTCAGGGGTTCTGAAACTGCTCTACCTCGAACCATTCGCATAAGCCATAAGCCTTGCCATAGGTCATAAATCGCTCGCTAAACAAGTACAACACCGCCGTCGATGACTCCACCTGCCGTATATCGGCATATTCAGGTGCAACATCCATCGCGGCGATCGCGGCTTCAATCTGCGCTTCCTGGAAGTAATATGGCGCTTGCATCAGCATGGCGACTTTGTAAGGACGAGGATACGTCTGGCACTCAAAACGAACGGCGTGTGCAATGGCGCGACAAATGTCCTGCTCCACAACTTGCAAAGACATCGCCGCGTAGTTTTCACTCATGGCCTGCGTTGAGTAATAGTAATCATCCTTGCTTCCCGTCAAACAAGCGATATCCGCGTAGTCTCCGTTCTGCTTAATGCTTTCCAGCAAAACTGACAGTTCCTCTTCTGCAACCAAATAGGGTGGCGAGAGAAACACGGCGCGCGCCACCAGCTGCCCAGCCGCAGAATGCTGGCGAATGAACTCAGCCAGGATTTCAGCAGGTTCTGGTTCGGTTACCGTATCAACGGGGTGACGCATCCCCTGCAACCATTGCCGCTTCGCCTCGTCAACTTCGCTGACTTTCGCTAACGGCAATTCATCCTGATGGTTCATCTTACCCATTCCTTACGCAGGCAGTAGATTGTGTGCTGCCAGATCGGCGGCAATATCTTCCAGCCCCAGACGCTGCAATGTTTCGCGGGTTGGACAACCAAGCTGTGGGTCCCAGCCCATTTCTTTGTAGAACATCGTGAGCGAAGCATGCATATCGTCACGATCCATTTTGTCAGTACCTTCAGTAAAGACCGGGATCTGCGGATCCTTGTCGAATACCCAGGAACAGATAAGATCGTGTTCATTACGCATATCTTTGGTTTGCATCAGTTTTACCGTGTAGGCACGATGCAACGTAAAAATACGCTCTGCAGCTAAATCTAATTTTTCCTGAGTCATCTCTTCGCCGGTGATCGCTTTGAAGAATTTGGCTTCAAGCGCCAGATCGCCCCGGTAATTACGGCTTTTCAGCGGCGAAACGGTCATTGGCCAGACCCAGTTGCACAGGGTGACGGCGTTATGCAAACAGACCCGCAACAGCGACCACTTTGCATATTTAATTTTTGCGTCATTGATTGGCGTGTAGTTTTTGGTTTCATCGTAAGCATCTTCAGAACCAAAAAGTTCTTTCGCCACTTCACGTTGCAGTTTCAATGGCAAGCCGGAACCAATAAAGTTGATATGGGTATGCGTCATGCAGTCACGGTTGAACATACAGTTAACAATGGAACCGACCTGCGCTGACGCTTCATTGGCATGGTGAACCGGATAGCCAAACGGCGACCAGAGTTTATTTTTCGCGTAGCCCCAGTACTCTTCACCCAAATTCCAGCGTTCTGCGATGGCATATGAACCATCAGCCAGGTGACTCAGCTCACCCACACGATGCGCCAGACGGTAGTAAAAATCTTTAATGAAGTTAACGTCACCCGCTTCCAGTTGATCCCAGCGAATTTCTGCATACTCTTCAGCTGGCAGAACACGCTTGAACACACCTTTGCTGTAACAATAAGTAAAGTCGCGATGCAACTGCCCGTAGTTACACCATAGGCCGTAGTCATCGAACAAATTCAGACCCACCAGGTTACCAATCACACGACCATCGTCTTTATCTTCAAAATCTTTCGGCCCGTTCGGGAAGATGGTGGTATGGACAAAGTTTGCTACACAAGTGTTACCACCTGTGCTGGGCACGCCAAACTCTTTCACCCGAGGAATATTCATTTGGGTCATACAACGGATCGGGCAAGAGTGGCAGCCGCTCATTTTTACTGTGTATTTCTCTGCCGCCGGTCCTAAGTCAAAAACGGATTTATAGGTACGAAAGCCGACCGTATTCTGATTGCCTGGCGGAATTTCACCCGTTTCAATCGGACCACCTTCAGCCGCGCCCCAAAACAGCCCTTTACGTGCTGTCCAGCGTGACTTGGGATCTGAATACTCTGCCCACGATTGTGGCGTACTTGGCACGACATGGTTGTTATTCGCACCAATAAGTTCAGTCATCATGTAATCATTGAGACGCTTCATCTCCTGACGATCGGCAATGTTGACCCCTTTCGTCCCTTCAACCGCAATCGCTTTCAGGTTTTTCGAACCCATTATTGCGCCAGTTCCCGCACCGCCGCTGTGGTTACGGCTATTCAACATGCCAGAGAGAGGAACAAGGTTTTCCCCAGCCTGACCAATAGCCGCCACACAGGTTTCCGGACTGGTCAATCGACAAATTTCTTCCGTCGTTGCGCGCGTCCCTTTTCCCCATAAGAAATCGGCTTTTTCCAGGCTAACTTTGTCATCTTTAATCTTCAGCCATACCGGTGATTTCGCCTTCCCTTCGATAATAATGACGTCGTATCCAGCGAATTTCATTTGCGCTGCAAAAAAGCCACCCATATGGGCATCGACGACTAAATTTCCTTTGGTAAAAGTAGAAAGTGAGGTGATATTTACGCGAGAACTACAGGGGGCACCAGATCCAGTTAATGGGCCGGTAGCAAAGACTAATTTATTCGCTTCATCGAAAGGTTTCGTGCCTGGCGGTACTTCGTCATACATAATTTTGTAGCCGAAGCCCATGCCACCGACAAAACTTTTAAACTTACTGGAATCTTCGAGGGTAATATTTCCTGTCGTGAGATTGACTCTTAATATATTACCTGTCCAACCGTTAGCCATGATTTTTTCCTTTGCAAGATTCACACAGTAATATCTTTCCACTCGATAATTTTTAACGCCCCTGTTGGGCAGGCGTTTGCGCATTCACCGCATAACACACATTTCGAGGATTTTTTACTTTCGGTATTTACGGTGGCCATCATCCACGGGCATGCCGTAGTACAGGCGCTACAGCCAATACAGCGTTTATGATCGACGGTAATACAGCCTTCTTTCTGCTGCCAGGTAATCGCACCAATCGGGCAGACGTTCATGCATTGCGGCTCTTTGCATTGACGGCAGGTGTCCGCGGTATAGTTGAGATCGCCATACAGGCCGCCGCCAGAGCCAACCCCGTTGTCGCCAAAGAAATAATTGCGATGGATTTTGATACGGGAGAAGAATGTCCCTACTGAGCCATCGTTGAAGTTGGTACAAGAGATTTCACAGCGGTGGCAACCCGTGCATCGCGCTCGCTGGGTCACCAGCACCCCTTTGGGGGTATTTATCAACCCTACTGTGCCGCTATCAATATCTTCCTGTTTGCAACCCAAAAGTGACAGTAACGCAGGGGCAATTGTTAGACCAGCAAGGCCTTTTCCTGATATACGCAAGAATTCTAATCGCGTTAAGCCAATATCTAATAGTGGACGATCAACCGGGTTCATTTATTTCGCATCCTCTTCGCAAACACAGTGCTGACAATTCAGCAGCCTGATATTAAGCATTCAACTAATACGCTGCTGACTCTGTCCCCAACACCAGATATTTTCCCTAACCCGATAGTGTATGAGAAAAGATTAACGCCGATAAACTAATCCTTTATGGTTAGGAGAAAAAATAATGTGATTATTCTGAGCCCTTAACATTGATCGTTATCAATTAAAATTACAAAGCAAGAAATTATAAGTGAACTGATATTTATTATCATTTGAAATAAATTTAACTTAAGCGACAATTATTTGTGACTTTCATTGCAGAAAATAAAAATAACATTATCGCTATAAATTAAAATACATACCGAAATTCGTATAATTTCAGCAGTTGTTATTTAGAATGATTAACTGGACCGCAACTGAAGCAAGAATATCAGGATGAAGCTTACCGCCTCATCCTGAATGGTCATTTTACCAGTGCGTTAATGACGGTTTCCATCGCCTGCTTTTCCAGCTCACTGCGCTGAATGCGTTTATTGGCTAATGCTGTACGTAATACGCCTGCGATAACAATATGCTTTGGTTCCTGCCCCAGATCGCGCATTTCCAGCACAACTTTACCGACAACTCTGCACATTTCTCGGTACAGTTCATCCTCTTTTGTCCGATTTCCCATTCTTTATACCTATTTATCATGCCAACTATCAGCATATATCAATCTAACCAATTAAACAAAAATCAAACAAAATCAGACAAATAACGCGATAAATTATTTTAACTGTAGCAATTGAGCGATGATATATTTATACACCGGATGAACTTTCACTTATCCTCACACTGACAACTTCGGCACCAGACGTTGCGCAAACAGTGAAGTTTTTGCGTAACCTTTTCCCTGGAACGTTAAATCTTTGATAACAATTTATTGTCTAACAAGTTGTATATTTTTTGAAACGCTGTTTTTGTTTTCCTTTTGGATTAATTTCAGCGTATAATGCGCGCCAATTGACTCTTGAATGGTTTCAGCACTTTGGACTGTAGAACTCAACGACTCAAAAACAGGCACTCACGTTGGGCTGAGACACAAGCACACATTCCTCTGCACGCTTTTTCGATGTCACCTATCCTTAGAGCGAGGCACCACCACTTTCGTAATACCGGATTCGCTTTCCGGCAGTGCGCCCAGAAAGCAAGTTTCTCCCATCCTTCTCAACTTAAAGACTAAGACTGTCATGAAAAAGACCAAAATTGTTTGCACCATCGGACCGAAAACCGAATCTGAAGAGATGTTAGCTAAAATGCTGGACGCTGGCATGAACGTTATGCGTCTGAACTTCTCTCATGGTGACTATGCAGAACACGGTCAGCGCATTCAGAATCTGCGCAACGTGATGAGCAAAACTGGTAAAACCGCCGCTATCCTGCTTGATACCAAAGGTCCGGAAATCCGCACCATGAAACTGGAAGGCGGTAACGACGTTTCTCTGAAAGCTGGTCAGACCTTTACTTTCACCACTGATAAATCTGTTATCGGCAACAGCGAAATGGTTGCGGTAACGTATGAAGGTTTCACTACTGACCTGTCTGTTGGCAACACCGTACTGGTTGACGATGGTCTGATCGGTATGGAAGTTACCGCCATTGAAGGTAACAAAGTTATCTGTAAAGTGCTGAACAACGGTGACCTGGGCGAAAACAAAGGTGTGAACCTGCCTGGCGTTTCCATTGCTCTGCCAGCACTGGCTGAAAAAGACAAACAGGACCTGATCTTTGGTTGCGAACAAGGCGTAGACTTTGTTGCTGCTTCCTTTATTCGTAAGCGTTCTGACGTTATCGAAATCCGTGAGCACCTGAAAGCGCACGGCGGCGAAAACATCCACATCATCTCCAAAATCGAAAACCAGGAAGGCCTCAACAACTTCGACGAAATCCTCGAAGCCTCTGACGGCATCATGGTTGCGCGTGGCGACCTGGGTGTAGAAATCCCGGTAGAAGAAGTTATCTTCGCCCAGAAGATGATGATCGAAAAATGTATCCGTGCACGTAAAGTCGTTATCACTGCGACCCAGATGCTGGATTCCATGATCAAAAACCCACGCCCGACTCGCGCAGAAGCCGGTGACGTTGCAAACGCCATCCTCGACGGTACTGACGCAGTGATGCTGTCTGGTGAATCCGCAAAAGGTAAATACCCGCTGGAAGCGGTTTCTATCATGGCGACCATCTGCGAACGTACCGACCGCGTGATGAACAGCCGTCTCGAGTTCAACAATGACAACCGTAAACTGCGCATTACCGAAGCGGTATGCCGTGGTGCCGTTGAAACTGCTGAAAAACTGGATGCTCCGCTGATCGTGGTTGCTACTCAGGGCGGTAAATCTGCTCGCGCAGTACGTAAATACTTCCCGGATGCCACCATCCTGGCACTGACCACCAACGAAAAAACGGCTCATCAGTTGGTACTGAGCAAAGGCGTTGTGCCGCAGCTTGTTAAAGAGATCACTTCTACTGATGATTTCTACCGTCTGGGTAAAGAACTGGCTCTGCAGAGCGGTCTGGCACACAAAGGTGACGTTGTAGTTATGGTTTCTGGTGCACTGGTACCGAGCGGCACTACTAACACCGCATCTGTTCACGTCCTGTAATATTGCTTTTGTGAATTAATTTGTATATCGAAGCGCCCTGATGGGCGCTTTTTTTATTTAATCGATAACCAGAAGCAATAAAAAATCAAATCGGATTTCACTATATAATCTCACTTTATCTAAGATGAATCCGATGGAAGCATCCTGTTTTCTCTCAATTTTTTTATCTAAAACCCAGCGTTCGATGCTTCTTTGAGCGAACGATCAAAAATAAGTGCCTTCCCATCAAAAAAATATTCTCAACATAAAAAACTTTGTGTAATACTTGTAACGCTACATGGAGATTAACTCAATCTAGAGGGTATTAATAATGAAAGCTACTAAACTGGTACTGGGCGCGGTAATCCTGGGTTCTACTCTGCTGGCAGGTTGCTCCAGCAACGCTAAAATCGATCAGCTGTCTTCTGACGTTCAGACTCTGAACGCTAAAGTTGACCAGCTGAGCAACGACGTGAACGCAATGCGTTCCGACGTTCAGGCTGCTAAAGATGACGCAGCTCGTGCTAACCAGCGTCTGGACAACATGGCTACTAAATACCGCAAGTAATAGTACCTGTGAAGTGAAAAATGGCGCACATTGTGCGCCATTTTTTTTGTCTGCCGTTTACCGCTACTGCGTCACGCGTAACATATTCCCTTGCTCTGGTTCACCATTCTGCGCTGACTCTACTGAAGGCGCATTGCTGGCTGCGGGAGTTGCTCCACTGCTCACCGAAACCGGATACCCTGCCCGACGATACAACGCTTTATCGACTAACTTCTGATCTACAGCCTTATTGTCTTTAAATTGCGTAAAGCCTGCTGGCAGTGTGTATGGCATTGTCTGAACGTTCTGCTGTTCTTCTGCCGATAGTGGTCGATGTACTTCAACATAACGCATCCCGTTAGGCTCCACGGAATATTTCACCGGTTCGTTGATCACTTTCACCGGCGTTCCCGTCCGCACGCTGGAGAACAAGGCTTTAATATCCGGTGCATTCATGCGAATACACCCTGAACTGACGCGCAAACCGACGCTGTCCGGCGCACTGGTACCATGAATGAGGTATTCGCCATTACCATGCGCGAGGCGCAGTGCGTAACGTCCTAGCGGGTTATTTGGTCCGGCAGGAACGACTGGCGGTAATTTAATGCCACGCTCCAGCGAACGCTGACGAATGCCTGCCGTAGGCGTCCAGGTTGGGTTAGGGATTTTCTGCCCAACACGCGTTTCCATCACCGGCGTTTCCAGCCCCTGCAATCCAATACCTATTGGATAAACCTGCACAATATTTTCTCCCGGCGGATAATAATAAAGGCGCAGCTCTGCAAGGTTAACGATAATCCCCTGACGCGGTGCATCAGGTAATAACAGTTGTGAAGGAATAGTTATCGTCGTACCAGGTTTTGGCACCGGGGCGATAGTGTTATTGGCTTCAAGGATCAACATTGCCGCAGTATCAAAACGTCGGGCAATAGCCTGAAGGTTTTTATCCCCTTCTTGCACCGTATACGTTTGATTTTGCCCAACCAGTCGGCTTCCGGTTGGTGGTAGCGGATAATCAACCGCCCAGGCAGCCTGGATGGCGCTAAAAGCGCCGATAAGCGTGAGTGTAAGCAAAGACGCGCGTTTCATTGTAAACCTCCTGTATTTGCCGGAGACTCACGCTGAAACGTCGGATGGCGCTTATGTTCACCTGAAACCAAAACACTCCTGTGCAGGTCAGTGTAAACATTGACCATCCGGCAATGTGAGCCAACCGGATGAAAGCTGTCCTTTTAGTTTAGCTAAGTGCAGCGGCTTTGGCGCGAATTGCGCGAATCATCGCTTCCAGACCTTGTGAACGAGATGGGGTGAGATGTTGGGTGAGCGCCATTTTTTCAAACCACGGACGCACATCGAAATTGACAATATCCTGCGGCGTCATCTGATCGTAGAGAATAAAGACGACCGCAATAAGCCCTTTCACAATCGCCGCATCGCTGTCGCCCTGTAATTCAATAATTCCCTGGGCATTCTGGCGCATGACAATCCACACCTGACTCTGACAGCCCTGAATGCTATTTTGTGGACTTCTGTCTTCGTCGCGTAATTCTGGCAGACGCTGGCCCAGCTCAATAATGTAGAGATATTTCTCTTCCCAGTTGGCGCAGCGTAAAAAATTACGCAGCAACTTTTCTTTATCCGGCAATAAAGCCATAGTGCCTCCCTGTTATCCCAGCAAACGGTGAATACGTTGCAGGCCGGTCACCAGACGATCCACTTCTTCATGGGTGTTATACATGGCCAGCGACGCCCGACACATCGCAGGGACGTTGTAATAGGCCATCAATGGCATTGCGCAGTGATGTCCGGTACGCACAGCAATGCCGTAATTATCGAGAAAACTGCCAACATCATAGGCGTGGTGTTTACCGAGATTAAAAGCAATAACGCCAAGCCTGTTTTGTGGGCCATAGAGAGTGAGATCCGGTACAGATTCCAGCTGTGATAGCGCATAATGCATCAGATTCTGTTCATACTCGGCTATGTTATTAAGCCCCAGCGCCGAAACATACTCCAGCGCCGCGCCAAGACCAATGATGCCCCCGGTATTGGGTGTACCGGCTTCAAACCGCCATGGTGCTTTGGTCCAGGTAGTGCCTTCACTCAGGCTGACGGTGGCGATCATAGAACCGCCCCCTTCCCACGGCGGCATCTCCTGCAACAAGGCTTCTTTCACATAAAGAATGCCAATTCCGGTGGGGCCATACAGTTTATGCCCGGAGAACACGTAAAAGTCGCAATCCAGCGCCTGAACATCCACCGGATGATGCATCACCGCCTGAGCGCCATCCACCAGCACTTTTGCGCCATGCTGGTGCGCAAGCGTGATCATTTCCGCCAGTGGATTTTCTGTGCCAAGCACGTTGGAGACATGAGTAATTGCCAGCAGGCGAGTTTTCTCATCAAACAGCGTAGGCAGCGTCTCCAGTTGCAACGTACCATCGGGATTGAGCGGGATCACACGCAGCTCTGCGCCAACGCGTGCGCAAAGCATCTGCCAGGGAACAATGTTAGCGTGGTGCTCCATCTGACTGATGATGATGTTATCGCCCGCCCGCACGTTGCTGTTGCCCCAGCTATTGGCGACCAGATTGATCCCTTCCGTCGTGCCGCGGACGAACACCAGCTCTTCCGCCGAACGGGCATTAATAAACAGCGATGCCCGCTTGCGCACGTTCTCCATTTTCTCGGTCGCCTGGGCGCTTAAGGTATGAATACCACGATGCACCGCCGCGTAGCCATGACGATAAAACTCGGCCTCGGCGTCAATCACCTGGCTCGGTTTCTGCGCACTGGCGGCGCTGTCGAGATAAGCCAGCGGCAAACCGTTTACCTCACGCGAAAGCACCGGAAAGTCGGCCCGCACTTTGTCGACGGAAAAAATCATCTTGCACCTCCTGGCAGCCGTTGACCGATTCGGGCCAGCACCTGCTGTTTAAGCCCCTCATCACGCAGTGCTTCCGTCAGTTCGGCAGCGAAGGCGTAAATGATCATCTGCTGGGCATCCTGCTGATTGATCCCGCGCGAGCGCAGATAGAATATCTGTTCATCATCAATACGCCCCACCGTCGCGCCGTGGCTGCATTTCACATCATCTGCATAGATTTCCAGCTGCGGTTTCGTATCCACTTCCGCCAGTTTGCCCATCAGCAGATTGTTGTTGGTCATCTGACCATCCGTTTTGATGGCGTGCTGCGCGACGTTGATCAAACCGTTAAATACCGCGCGGCCTTTGTCGCTGACGATAGTTTTGTGCAACTGTCGGCTGTTACAAAAACCTTTATTGTGTTCCAGCCAGGTACGGGTATCACACACCTCGTTTTTCACCGGCATCGCCAGGCTATTGATCCGCAGCGTGCTGTTTTCGCCATTGAGTTGCGTACTGGTGTTGTGTCGTAACACTGCGCCACCCAGCAGGAAACTGTGGCTAAATGCGGTGGCATCCTCAGCCAGCAACAAATCGTTATGAGCAAAGTGGTGACTGAGCGGGTTTTCAAACGCCAGCTTGATATGCTGCAAGTGGGCATTCGCTGCGACGTTGATAGTGAACCGTGCCCCGGTAAAATGACGAGCATCATTCAGGCTGACAAAATGTTCGATCACCGTTGCTTCGGCACCTTCCGCCAGATCCAGATGATGTCGGTAATGGGCAGTGTTCACCTCTTCACCTGCCACGCCCTGGGTGATATGCATTAACAGCAATGGCTTTGCCGGCCGTTGACCGCGCTTCACGGCGATATGCGTCACGCTTTGTGCCAGGCTTTCCGTCAAATGCAGAAACACTTCCGCCTGAATAGCGTCGGGTAAACCCTGACGGTCGTCGTTAATGCTCACTTCATATCCGCTGCCTTCAGTTGCATCGCTCAGTGCGGGCACGTAACGCCCATCGACAAACACCAGCCGCACGGAGTCTAACGTTAACGCTAAGGCATCACGCTGCTGTGGGGATATCTCTCCCGCAATGCTGACAAACTGGCTATTGATCAGCCCTTCCAGCGGCGTATATTTCCAGTTTTCATGTTTACGTGTCGGCAGTCCGGTACGCAGCAATTGTTGTAAATGCTGCTGTGCTTGCGGGGAGCGTTTTGTCCCTTCAGCTTCAAACAAGTGATGCCACTGTTGCAGCGCGTTACTGCTGTTCGGTAAGCCAGCCATAACCCTGCTCCTCCAGTTGTTTGACCAACGTGAAATCGCCGGATTTCACAATTCGTCCCTGATATAGCACATGAACGTAATCAGGCTTGATGTAGTCGAGAATGCGTTGGTAGTGCGTAACAATGATGAATGAGCGCTTGCCATCACGCAGCGAGTTCACGCCATCGGCGACCACTTTTAATGCGTCAATATCCAGCCCGGAGTCCGACTCATCAAGAATGCATAACTCCGGTTCCAGCACCGCCATTTGCAAAATATCGTTGCGCTTTTTCTCGCCGCCGGAAAAACCAACGTTTACCGAACGGGTTAATAAATCTTCCGGCATCTTCAGGAGAGCGATTTTCTCTTCCATCAAATCCTGAAAATCAAAGCGGTCGAGCGTTTCCTGGCCGCGATAGCTGCGCACCGCATTAAGTGCCGTTTGCAGGAAAAACTGGTTACTGACACCTGGAATCTCCACCGGATACTGGAAGGCCATAAAGATGCCTTCGCCCGCGCGATCTTCCGGCGACAGCGCAAGCAAATCTTTGCCTTTGAACTCAACCGTGCCGCCCGTCACTTCATAATCTTCTCGCCCGGCAAGCGTTGCCGATAAGGTACTTTTGCCCGAACCGTTTGGCCCCATAATGGCGTGAACTTCGCCGGGATGAACGTCGAGGCTTAATCCGCGCAGGATAGCTTTATCTTCCACGCTGACGTGTAAATCTTTAATACTTAACATGTTTATTCCTTATCCGACGCTGTGTTCAAGACTGATGGCGAGGAGTTTTTGTGCTTCAACGGCAAATTCCAACGGCAGCTCCGAGAACACGTCTTTGCAGAAACCGTTAACAATCATCGAGATGGCGTCTTCTTCGCTGATCCCGCGTTGCAGGCAGTAAAACAGTTGATCTTCACCAATACGTGATGTCGTTGCCTCGTGTTCCAGTTGCGCACTATTGTTACGACACTCAACATACGGGAAGGTATGCGCCCCACAATTAGCGCCAATCAGCATTGAGTCGCACTGAGTGAAATTGCGCGCATTGGTTGCCGTCGGCATGATTTTCACTAAGCCGCGATAACTGTTCTGACTATGTCCGGCAGAGATCCCTTTCGAGATAATGGTCGATTTGGTGTTTTTACCGATGTGGATCATCTTGGTGCCGGTATCCGCTTGCTGATGACCGCTGGTCAGCGCCACTGAGTAAAACTCACCAATGGAGTTATCGCCGCGCAAAATGCAGCTGGGATATTTCCACGTAATCGCTGACCCGGTTTCTGATTGCGTCCATGACATTTTGCTGTTTTCGCCTTCGCACAAAGCACGCTTGGTGACGAAGTTGAGAATACCGCCGGTGTTGTTATCGCCAGGAAACCAGTTTTGTACCGTGGAATATTTCACCTCGGCGTTTTTATGGATGATGACTTCCACCACTGCCGCGTGTAACTGATAGCTGTCACGCACCGGAGCGGAACAGCCTTCAATGTAGCTGACGTAGCTGTCTTCGTCGGCCACCAGAATGGTGCGCTCAAACTGCCCGGTTTTTTCTGCGTTAATGCGAAAATAGGTGGAAAGTTCCATCGGGCAGCGCACGCCTTTAGGCACATAAATAAACGTACCGTCAGAGGCTACCGCCGCATTAAGCGCGGCAAAGAAGTTGTCATTCCCCGGCACCACGGTGCCGAGATATTTACGCACCAGTTCCGGGTGATCGTGGATCGCCTCACCAAAGGAACAGAAAATAATTCCCTGCTCCGCCAGTTTTTCGCGATAAGTAGTGGCAACCGAAACTGAGTCGAAAATGGCATCCACCGCCACCTCTTTGCCTTCCCGCACGGGAACGCCCAACTGCTCAAACGCCGCCTCCACCTCTTTACTTAAAAAGGCGTTCGCGCCAGTTTGCTGCACCGCGCCAGGTTCAGACGCGCAAGTGTCGTCACAATTACCGCACGATGGTGCTGAGTAGTAGCTGTAATCCTGATAATTCAGCTTGTCGTAGTGCGCTTTCAACCAGTGCGGTTCTTCCATCTCCAGCCATGCGCGATAGGCGTTTAGACGAAACTCCAGCATCCACTCCGGCTCATTACGCTTCGCCGAAATTGCGCGCACCACCTCTTCGTTTATCCCCTTTGCCAGCTCATCGGTGGCTAACTGGGTGAAGAATCCTTCTTTATAATTCAGCGGGCCGCCGGTCCAGGTTTTGACATCGCCAGTTGCTTCAGTATTACGAGACATAGTACCGCCTATACCCCAAAGCTTTCGCCACAGCCACATTCATTCTGGGCTTTAGGGTTGTGAAATTTGAATATCTGATTAAGTCCTTCACGAACGAAATCGACTTCCGTGCCATCAATAAACGGCATCGCTTGCAGCGGGACAAACAGCTTCGCGCCGTCGTGTTCAAACAGCAGATCGTCTTTGTCCGGCTCGCTAACACTGTCGAGCACATAGCCAAAGCCCGCGCAGCCCGTTTGCTTCACGCCTAAGCGCACGCCGACCATACCCGGCTGCTTTGCCACCAGCTCACGGATGTGTATCGCCGCTGCGGGTGTCAGCGTTAAGCCTTGCCAGGCGAAATCTTGTGGGTTAAAGGTTCCTGAATGCATGTCCATCGATTTACCTCACTTCATCGCTTTCAGCGTATAACAGCATGTTAGTGATAATGATTATCAGTTCAACCCAGCAAACGCAGGGGCTTTACCGTAAAACATGCTTTTTGCCTGCTTTTAATAAGCATAGACCCTGATGTGTGGGTTAACAGGCACGCTAAGAATTAGGTATCTCATTGTTAGATAATGGTTATTATCTAAGGAGCATTAAGGCTGTGATGAAAAAGAAAAAGTTGTATTGAAAATGACTATTTAAGAGATAGGTAAAAAAGTGCAGCGTTCAGAAATAAGAAAACCCTTAAGTCTGTGCGACACAGGCTTAAGGGTTTCTACCCCATCCGGCGCTTATCTCCGGCACTCTCAGTGGCTTAGCTCTTGAAGGGGCGATAAGAATAATCTCATAAAGCTAACCCGCCGTTTTAACACAAACTGCGATTAGTATTATTTTTGAACAATATCAGGCGGTAGATAAGCAGTATTAAGAAGGTCATCGAACCTGGACGGAGGTTAATCCAGGTCGATTTGGCGAACTTGCGGCATTAAGTCAGGATCAATGCACGCCCAGACGCCAGGCAAAGTAGATTTCTTCTTTTAATTCAGCAGAAGAGAGAGTAAGCAGGTCAGCAAATTCAAGTTCTAGTTGTTTCAGACGTTTGAGATATTGGGCAGGTGAAAGATTGCTCTGGTCACGGCGTAAAAATTCAATGGCCAGCTGGGTGGGATCAAGTTGAGTAGACATAGCATCCTCGCTTTTAGACAAGACCTGCACAGTATACCACCGTTTACTGTGCAGATAATGACCAAAAGCAATATGCGTCACACTTTTCTGGTGACAACGTCACAAAATGGCGGTCGTCAATCGTGACGAACAGCACAAACGCCCTTTCTCATCGAAGATTTCAATCTGCCAGACCTGGTGACGCGAACCGAGATGCAACGGTTTGCATACGCCGCGCACCCGCCCTTCTCGTGCCGAGCGGACGTGGTTAGCATTGATTTCCAGACCAACCACTTTTTGCTCACCTTCGGTACATAAATAACCGGCAACGGAACCGATACTTTCGGCCAGTACCACGGATGCTCCTCCATGCAGCAACCCGAAAGGCTGCTTTGTCCGCGAGTCTACTGGCATTGTCGCTTCAAGGGTGTCATCACCAATATGTTCAAAGCGAATATCCAGGAACCCCACCATGTTTCCTTCACCCATAGCATTCAGTGCTTCCAGGGTGATTTTCCGTTTCCATATCATTTAATAATCTCCAGTAAAGCCTGCACAGGATGGCGTACCCCCGTGCCTTCAACCCGTTTTACCTGGCTACGGCAGGAATATCCGGTCGCCAGACAGCGGTTACGCGGCAGTCGCTGCATAGCCTGATGCCAGGATAACTCATAGATCCCGAGCGAATTTTCATGGTTTTTCGCTTCATGTCCGTAAGTCCCTGCCATGCCGCAGCAACCCACGCTGACATTTTCCAGTTTCGCGCCAAAACGGGCAAATATCGCGGCCCATTGTGCTGGCGCACCCGGCAAGGCGGTAACTTCGGTACAGTGACCAAAGAAATACCATGATTCACCGCTGACTGTAGCCACTGGCTGTGACTCAAGTGCGCTTGCCAGCCATTCATTCGCCAGTAAGACGTTAAACTCGCCACGCTCCTCGCCCAGCGCCAGTTTATATTCATCGCGATAACAAAGTACCAGCGCCGGATCGACGCCCACCATTGGCATACCCAGCTTCGCCATACGGTTGAGGAAATCCGCCGTCTTTTTCGCCGTCTTCGCAAAACGATTAAGAAAACCTTTAATATGCTGGGCTTTGCCATTTGGCGAAAATGGCAGTAACACAGGCTGGAAACCTAATTTTTCGACCAGACGGACAAAATCCGCCACCACTTGCGCATCGTAATAGCTGGTAAAGGGGTCCTGCACCACCAACACTGTGCGCGCTTTCTGCTCTGCATTGAGAGATTCAAGCTGTTCCAGCGTCATGTTTGCCGAGCGATGCCCCACCATTTGTTGTTGTAGCGAGGGGACCGACAGCAGCGGCAAATCAACCATGCCGATATGTTTTTCCGAGAGTTTGCGCACCAGCGGCTGGTTAATGAAGAAGTTAAAGGTTTTCGGCGCGCGTGCCATCAGCGGCGCGTAGCTCTCGACCGTAGCGACGAGGTGGTCGCGCAGCGGGCGTAAATAACGGGTGTGATAGAGCTGCAGAAAACGAGAGCGAAACTCCGGCACATCAATTTTGATGGGGCACTGGGTCGAACACGCTTTACAGGCCAGACAGCCCGACATCGCCTCTTTGACTTCGTGTGAGAAGTCATATTCGCCTTTATTCGCATGCCAGCTATTGCGCGTGCGGGCAATTAACGTCCGCAAACTGACGCCGGATTCAGGCAGTTCTTGTTCCAGTTTGAGTGGATCAACGCCGCGATCCGCCAACAAACGCAGCCATTCACGCACCAGCGTTGCGCGCCCTTTCGGTGAATGAATCCGGTTCTGGGTGATCTTCATCGACGGACACATCGGACTACGGGCATCAAAGTTGAAGCATAAACCGTTGCCGTTACACTCCATCGCACCGCGCCACTGCTGGCGTACCGCAATGGGGATCTGCCGATCGAATGTACCGCGCTTCACCGCGTCCACTTTCATCATCGGCGCATCGAGACCTTCTGGCGGGCAAATCTTCCCTGGGTTGAGTCGGTTATGCGGGTCAAATGCCGCTTTCACTTTGCGCAGTTCTGCAAAAAGTTCCTCACCGAAAAACGCCGGGCTGTATTCAGCGCGAAAACCTTTGCCGTGCTCGCCCCACAACAAACCACCGTATTTCGCAGTCAGCGCCACCACGTCATCAGAGATTTGCTTCATCAAAATCTCTTGTTGAGGATCGCACATATCCAGCGCTGGACGGACGTGCAAGACACCTGCGTCGACGTGACCGAACATACCGTAGCTTAAGCCGTGGCTGTCGAGCAGCGCGCGAAATTCAGCAATATAATCCGCCAGGTGTTCCGGCGGTACGCAGGTATCCTCAGCAAACGGAATTGGCTTAGCGGCACCTTTGGCATTGCCAAGCAGACCAACGGCTTTTTTGCGCATTGCATAGATACGTTCAACCCCCGCCAGCTCACGGCACACCTGCCAGCCGATGACACCTGCTTGATGACTGGCGATCAGCTCATCCAACCGCGCACAGAGTGCATTTACCCGCTCATCAATCAGCGCCTCATCATCACCAGCAAATTCCACAATGTTCAGCCCGAGCATCTCTTGGTCAGGCACATCGGTAATCAACTCGCTGACGGAATGCCAGACAATATCTTCCCGCGCCAGATTCAGCACTTTTGAGTCCACCGTCTCTACCGAAAGCGCCCGCGCCTCAACCATAAACGGCGCGTTACGCAGCGCAGAGTCAAAAGAGTCATATTTGACGTTCACCAGACGGCGCACTTTAGGCAAGCGTGTAATATCCAGCCGCGCTTCGGTAATAAAGGCCAGCGTCCCTTCTGAACCCGTCAGAATGCGCGTCAGGTCGAACTCGGTCATCTCATCGTTAAAGACATGACGCAGATCGTAACCGGTAAGAAAGCGGTTAAGTTTGGGGAAGTTGTCGATAATTAACTGGCGTTGCTGACGGCAACGTTGATAAACCGTGTTATAAATTCGCCCGATTGTGGTATTGGATTTACCCAGCGTTTCCGCCAATTCGACGGGTAAAGGTTGCGTATCGAGAATATCGCCCCCCAACAACACCGCGCGTACGCCAAGTACGTGATCTGACGTTTTGCCATAGACCAGCGATCCCTGACCGGATGCATCGGTATTGATCATCCCACCGAGCGTTGCCCGGTTGCTGGTCGAAAGTTCCGGCGCAAAAAAGTAGCCGAACGGTTTCAGGTACTGATTGAGTTGATCTTTTATCACCCCGGCCTCAACGCGCACCCAGCCCTCTTCAGGGTTAATTTCGATGATGCGGTTCATATGGCGGGACATATCAACAATAATCCCCTGGTTGAGCGCCTGACCGTTAGTGCCGGTGCCGCCGCCGCGGGGGGTAAAGATCAGCGATGAATAGCGTTCCTGCGCGGCAAGACGGGCGATCAGCGCCACATCTGCGGTTGAACGCGGAAATACCACCGCATCGGGGAGAAGTTGGTAAATACTGTTGTCGGTCGACATTGTCAGACGATCGGCATAACTTGTCGCCGTATCGCCGGTAAAACCTTGTTGCTCCAGCTCTTGCAAAAAATTAAGCACCAGTTGAACGACGCCGGGTGCCTGGGAAATCTGTGGAATCATTATATTGACCCTTTCCTGCGGTCTGTGATGTAGGTCGATACACTATTCTTTCAGGCTGCTGCAATAGCGCACTGAAAGGTGATGTTTGTTTACTCTATGGATTTCGTGTTGCAGGAAGGCGGCAAGCGAGTGAACTCCAGGAGCTTACAATAGTAAGTGACTGGGGTGAACGAACGTAGCCGCAGCACATGCAACTTGAAATACGACGAGTAAATCGTTTGCGTGTTGCCTGAGTTGTTGTACCACATTTTTTTCTAACACGCCCATCAGAATTAAGGGCAGAATCGGCCTGTTAAAAACCGCTGAAATTGCTCATCATTATGCAGGTGAGTTTCGCGTGTTCACGTCGCGTCGACGATTTGACGCACAAAAAAGGTGAAAAGTAGTTATGGTAAATGTTCGTCAGCCCAGGGATGTCGCACAAATTCTGCTTTCGGTGCTGTTTTTAGCCATCATGATTGTGGCATGTCTGTGGATTGTTCAACCCTTTATTCTCGGCTTTGCATGGGCCGGTACGGTGGTTATCGCCACCTGGCCGGTATTGTTACGTTTGCAAAAGATCATGTTTGGCCGCCGCTCTCTCGCCGTTCTGGTGATGACGCTGTTATTAGTGATGGTGTTTATCATCCCTATTGCTTTGCTGGTTAACAGTATCGTAGACGGCAGCGGCCCGCTAATTAAAGCCATTTCCAGCGGTGACATGACGTTACCCGATCTGGCGTGGCTTAATACCATTCCGGTGATTGGCGCGAAGCTGTATGCAGGCTGGCACAACTTGCTGGATATGGGGGGGACGGCGATCATGGCGAAAGTCCGCCCTTATATTGGCACCACCACCACCTGGTTCGTTGGGCAGGCGGCGCATATCGGGCGCTTTATGGTGCATTGTGCGCTGATGCTTCTCTTCAGTGCCCTGCTGTACTGGCGCGGTGAACAGGTGGCACAAGGCATTCGCCATTTTGCAACCCGTCTGGCAGGCGTTCGCGGAGATGCCGCCGTGCTGCTGGCGGCACAGGCTATCCGCGCGGTGGCGCTGGGTGTGGTGGTGACGGCGTTAGTACAGGCAGTGCTTGGCGGTATCGGCCTCGCCGTATCCGGCGTACCTTATGCAACGTTGCTAACGGTGTTAATGATCCTCTCCTGCCTTGTCCAGCTTGGCCCGTTGCCGGTACTGATTCCGGCGATTATCTGGCTCTACTGGACTGGCGATACCACCTGGGGAACGGTATTGTTAGTGTGGAGCGGTGTGGTTGGCACGCTGGATAACGTCATCCGCCCAATGTTAATTCGCATGGGTGCCGATTTACCGCTGATCCTGATTCTCTCTGGCGTTATTGGTGGTTTGATTGCTTTCGGGATGATCGGTCTGTTTATTGGTCCGGTTCTGTTAGCCGTTTCCTGGCGTCTGTTTGCCGCGTGGGTGGAAGAAGTCCCGCCGCCGACGGACCAACCGGAAGAAATTCTCGAAGAACTTGGCGAAATCGAGAAACCGAATAAGTAATTTCTCATCAGGCGGCTCTGCCGCCTGATTGTTAACCACCGCTAATTGATATTTGCTTGCTCTTCCCCATATTTTCCTGCTTACCGCCATTCAGCTGGTAGTACCTGTCGCAAATTCTTTACAGTTTTTAAACTAATGAGACGAATCTGATCGACGCAAAAAGTCCGTATGCCTACTATTAGCTCACGGTTATAAATCAACATATTGATTTATAAGCATGGAAATCCCCTGAGTGAAACAACGAATTGCTGTGTGTAGTCTTTGCCCATCTCCCACGATGGGCTTTTTTTTAACATTTTTCCGCTTCGCTACCTCGCCCCTCACTCTTTCCAATAATGTTGCACAAGATACTGTGACTCTCTTCAAGCCGTCAGCAGGCTGATAATGTTATTTATATTTTATTGTTTATTTCATGCAGCCATTACACGATGAACGCTTATGAACTCCAGGCACTCCGCCATATTTTTGCCATGACTATTGATGAATGCGCGACCTGGATTGCCCAGACCGGTGACAGTGAAAGCTGGCGTCAGTGGGAAAATGGCAAGTGTGCCATTCCTGATCGTGTAGTCGAGCAACTGTTGGCTATGCGTCAGCAAAGAAAAAAACATCTTCATGCCATCATAGAGAAAATAAATAACCGCATCGGCAACAACACCATGCGTTTTTTCCCCGACTTAACCGCATTTCAACGAGTCTACCCTGATGGCAATTTTATTGACTGGAAGATCTATCAATCGGTAGCTGCTGAATTATATGCACACGATCTGGAGCGGCTTTGTTAATTTTTCCACAGAAAGGAATTGTCGTTGTTACAACAATAATGAACGGATGCTGACACAACATCGCTTCACTTTTTAAAGCACCTTTGCTAAGTAGAACCTATGAAAAATCCCTATTTCCCTACCGCACTTGGGTTGTATTTTAATTACCTGGTGCATGGTATGGGCGTCCTTTTGATGAGCCTGAATATGGCCTCGCTGGAGACACTTTGGCAGACTAATGCCGCGGGTGTCTCGATAGTTATCTCATCGCTGGGCATTGGTCGATTAAGTGTCTTGCTTTTTGCAGGATTATTATCCGATCGCTTTGGTCGCCGCCCTTTTATCATGCTCGGGATGTGCTGCTATATGGCCTTCTTTTTTGGCATCCTGCAGACCAATAACATCATTATCGCTTATGTTTTTGGCTTTCTGGCGGGAATGGCAAACAGTTTTCTCGATGCAGGCACTTATCCCAGTTTGATGGAAGCTTTTCCACGCTCACCTGGGACAGCCAATATTTTAATTAAAGCATTTGTTTCCAGCGGACAATTTTTATTACCGCTAATCATTAGCCTGTTAGTGTGGGCTGAACTGTGGTTCGGTTGGTCCTTTATGATTGCTGCAGGCATTATGTTTATTAACGCTCTGTTTTTATACCGTTGTACGTTCCCACCCCATCCGGGTCGTCGCTTACCTGTCATAAAGAAAACCACCAGCTCTACGGAACATCGCTGTTCAATTATCGATTTAGCCAGTTATACCTTATATGGCTATATCTCAATGGCAACGTTTTATCTGGTTAGCCAGTGGCTGGCACAGTACGGACAATTTGTTGCAGGCATGTCATACACTATGTCGATCAAACTACTCAGTATCTACACCGTGGGTTCGCTGCTTTGTGTATTTATTACCGCTCCACTCATTCGTAATACCGTTCGCCCAACAACATTACTGATGCTGTACACCTTTATCTCATTTATTGCTCTGTTTACCGTCTGCCTGCATCCCACATTTTATGTGGTGATAATATTTGCTTTTGTCATTGGTTTTACCTCTGCTGGAGGTGTTGTGCAAATTGGCCTGACGTTAATGGCTGAACGTTTCCCTTACGCTAAAGGTAAAGCTACAGGGATCTATTACAGTGCGGGCAGTATTGCGACCTTTACTATTCCGTTGATTACGGCTCATCTGTCCCAAAGAAGTATTGCCGATATTATGTGGTTCGATACCGCCATCGCTGCCATCGGTTTTTTACTGGCACTGTTTATCGGCTTACGCAGCCGCAAAAAAACGCGGCATCACTCGCTAAAGGAAAATGTCGCTCCGGGTGGGTAATGCAATATTCTTTTCAGGTCATGCAAGATCTTACGGATAAATAACTCTTTCTGCGCTAACTAAGGAAAATCGCGATCAAAAACAAACTATGACATGCAATATTCCTGGAAACATAAACTTTATGCCATGTACCCAGGGAAAATCATCTTCAGTATAGTAATTATGTAAACCGTCGGAGAACAATACGTACGGTAACGAAATTATCTTTCAGCAAGGAGCTGTGAAAATGTCTCAAAATAAGGCTTTCAGCACGCCATTTATCCTGGCTGTTCTTTGTATTTACTTCAGCTACTTCCTGCACGGCATTAGTGTTATTACGCTTGCCCAAAATATGTCATCTCTGGCGGAAAAGTTTTCCACTGACAACGCGGGCATTGCCTACTTAATTTCCGGTATCGGTTTGGGGCGATTGATCAGTATTTTATTCTTCGGTGTGATCTCCGATAAGTTTGGTCGTCGGGCGGTGATATTAATGGCAGTAATAATGTATCTGCTATTCTTCTTTGGTATTCCCGCTTGCCCGAATTTAACTCTCGCCTACGGTCTGGCAGTGTGCGTAGGTATCGCTAACTCAGCGCTGGATACGGGTGGCTACCCCGCGCTCATGGAATGCTTTCCGAAAGCCTCTGGTTCGGCGGTCATACTGGTTAAAGCGATGGTGTCATTTGGGCAAATGTTCTACCCAATGCTGGTGAGCTATATGTTGCTCAATAATATCTGGTACGGCTATGGGCTGATTATTCCGGGTATTCTATTTGTACTGATCACGCTGATGCTGTTGAAAAGCAAATTCCCCAGCCAGTTGGTGGACGCCAGCGTAACTAATGAATTACCGCAAATGAACAGCAAACCGTTAGTCTGGCTGGAAGGTGTTTCATCGGTACTGTTCGGTGTAGCCGCATTCTCGACCTTTTATGTGATTGTGGTGTGGATGCCCAAATATGCGATGGCTTTTGCTGGTATGTCAGAAGCTGAGGCATTAAAAACCATCTCTTATTACAGTATGGGCTCGTTGGTCTGTGTCTTTATTTTTGCCGCACTACTGAAAAAAATGGTCCGGCCCATCTGGGCTAATGTATTTAACTCTGCACTGGCAACAATAACAGCAGCCATTATCTACCTGTACCCTTCTCCACTGGTGTGCAATGCCGGAGCCTTTGTTATCGGTTTCTCAGCAGCTGGCGGCATTTTACAGCTCGGCGTTTCGGTCATGTCAGAGTTTTTTCCCAAAAGCAAAGCCAAAGTCACCAGTATTTATATGATGATGGGTGGACTGGCTAACTTTGTTATTCCACTGATTACCGGTTATCTGTCGAACATCGGCCTGCAATATATCATTGTTCTCGATTTTACTTTCGCGCTGCTGGCCCTGATTACCGCAATTATTGTTTTTATCCGCTATTACCGCGTTTTCATTATTCCTGAAAATGATGTGCGGTTTGGCGAGCGTAAATTTTGCACCCGGTTAAACACAATTAAGCATAGAGGTTAAAGGAGTTAATTATGGATGTTACCGCAAAATACGAATTGATTGGGTTGATGGCCTATCCTATCCGCCACAGTTTATCGCCCGAAATGCAGAATAAAGCCTTAGAAAAAGCGGGATTGCCATTTACCTATATGGCCTTCGAAGTGGATAACGATAGCTTTCCTGGAGCAATTGAAGGATTAAAAGCCCTCAAAATGCGCGGAACTGGTGTATCGATGCCGAACAAACAACTGGCGTGTGAATATGTTGATGAATTAACACCAGCTGCCAAACTGGTGGGGGCCATCAACACCATCGTTAATGATGATGGCTATCTGCGTGGCTATAACACCGACGGCACGGGCCATATTCGCGCCATTAAAGAGAGCGGTTTTGATATCAAAGGCAAAACGATGGTGCTGTTAGGGGCCGGTGGTGCCTCAACGGCAATTGGCGCGCAGGGGGCAATTGAAGGTTTAAAAGAAATTAAACTCTTTAACCGTCGGGATGAGTTCTTCGATAAAGCCCTCGCCTTCGCGCAGCGGGTTAATGAAAACACCGATTGTGTCGTCACGGTCACCGATCTCGCCGATCAGCAAGCCTTTGCTGAAGCCCTGGCTTCCGCCGACATTTTAACCAATGGCACAAAAGTGGGTATGAAACCCCTTGAGAATGAATCATTGGTTAATGATATCAGTCTGTTACATCCGGGACTTCTGGTCACTGAATGCGTGTATAACCCGCATATGACGAAGTTATTGCAGCAGGCGCAACAAGCTGGTTGCAAAACGATTGATGGATACGGCATGTTGTTGTGGCAAGGGGCTGAACAGTTCACATTATGGACTGGCAAAGATTTCCCTCTGGAATATGTTAAACAGGTCATGGGGTTCGGTGCCTGACAGGCTGACCGCGTGCAGAAAGGGTAAAAAATGAAAACCGTAACTGTAAAAGATCTCGTCATTGGTACGGGCGCACCTAAAATCATCGTCTCGCTGATGGCGAAAGATATCGCCAGCGTGAAATCCGAAGCTCTCGCCTATCGTGAAGCGGACTTTGATATTCTGGAATGGCGTGTGGACCACTATGCCGACCTCTCCAATGTGGAGTCTGTCATGGCGGCAGCAAAAATTCTCCGTGAGACCATGCCAGAAAAACCGCTGCTGTTTACCTTCCGCAGTGCCAAAGAAGGCGGCGAGCAGGCGATTTCCACCGAGGCTTATATTGCACTCAATCGTGCAGCCATCGACAGCGGCCTGGTTGATATGATCGATCTGGAGTTATTTACCGGTGATGATCAGGTTAAAGAAACCGTCGCCTACGCCCACGCGCATGATGTGAAAGTAGTCATGTCCAACCATGACTTCCATAAAACGCCGGAAGCCGAAGAAATCATTGCCCGTCTGCGCAAAATGCAATCCTTCGACGCCGATATTCCTAAGATTGCGCTGATGCCGCAAAGTACCAGCGATGTGCTGACGTTGCTTGCCGCGACCCTGGAGATGCAGGAGCAGTATGCCGATCGTCCAATTATCACGATGTCGATGGCAAAAACTGGCGTAATTTCTCGTCTGGCTGGTGAAGTATTTGGCTCGGCGGCAACTTTTGGTGCGGTAAAAAAAGCGTCTGCGCCAGGGCAAATCTCGGTAAATGATTTGCGCACGGTATTAACTATTTTACACCAGGCATAAGCAATAATATTTCGGCGGGAACACCCTCCCCGCCGAACTAAAAAATATATTCAATCGTATTTAATAAAAATATTTCGTGAGTCTCTGTGCGCTAATTCTCCATTTGACGTAGGGAAAATCACATCTGAATCAGGAATTAACAATGAAACCTGTAAAACCACCTCGTATTAATGGACGAGTGCCGGTCCTGTCGGCACAGGAAGCGGTGAATTATATTCCCGACGAAGCAACACTTTGTGTGTTAGGCGCTGGCGGCGGTATTCTGGAAGCCACCACGTTAATTACTGCTCTTGCTGATAAATATAAACAGACTCAAACACCACGTAATTTATCGATTATTAGTCCAACAGGGCTTGGCGATCGCGCCGACCGTGGTATTAGTCCTCTGGCGCAAGAAGGTCTGGTGAAATGGGCATTATGTGGTCACTGGGGACAATCGCCGCGTATTTCTGAACTCGCAGAACAAAATAAAATTATTGCTTATAACTACCCACAAGGTGTACTTACACAAACCTTACGCGCCGCCGCAGCCCACCAGCCTGGTATTATTAGTGATATTGGCATCGGGACATTTGTCGATCCACGCCAGCAAGGCGGCAAACTGAATGAAGTCACTAAAGAAGACCTGATTAAACTGGTCGAGTTTGATAACAAAGAATATCTCTATTACAAAGCGATTGCGCCAGATATTGCCTTCATTCGCGCTACCACCTGCGACAGTGAAGGCTACGCCACTTTTGAAGATGAGGTGATGTATCTCGACGCATTGGTTATTGCCCAGGCGGTGCACAATAACGGCGGTATTGTGATGATGCAGGTGCAGAAAATGGTTAAGAAAGCCACGCTGCATCCTAAATCTGTCCGTATTCCGGGTTATCTGGTGGATATTGTGGTGGTCGATCCGGATCAAACCCAACTGTATGGCGGTGCACCGGTTAACCGCTTTATTTCTGGTGACTTCACCCTTGATGACAGTACCAAACTTAGCCTGCCCCTAAACCAACGTAAATTAGTTGCGCGGCGCGCATTATTCGAAATGCGTAAAGGCGCGGTGGGGAATGTCGGCGTCGGTATTGCTGACGGCATTGGCCTGGTCGCCCGAGAAGAAGGTTGTGCTGATGACTTTATTCTGACGGTAGAAACAGGTCCGATTGGCGGAATTACTTCACAGGGGATCGCCTTTGGCGCGAACGTGAATACCCGTGCCATTCTGGATATGACGTCCCAGTTTGATTTTTATCACGGTGGCGGTCTGGATGTTTGTTATTTGAGTTTTGCTGAAGTCGACCAGCACGGTAACGTCGGCGTGCATAAATTCAATGGTAAAATCATGGGCACCGGTGGATTTATTGATATCAGTGCCACTTCGAAGAAAATCATTTTCTGCGGCACATTAACTGCGGGCAGTTTAAAAACAGAAATTACCGACGGCAAATTAAATATCGTCCAGGAAGGACGGGTGAAGAAATTTATTCGGGAACTACCGGAAATTACTTTCAGCGGAAAAATCGCTCTCGAGCGAGGGCTGGATGTTCGTTATATCACTGAGCGCGCAGTATTCACGCTGAAAGAAGACGGCCTGCATTTAATCGAAATCGCCCCTGGCGTCGATTTACAAAAAGATATTCTCGACAAAATGGATTTCACCCCAGTGATTTCGCCAGAACTCAAACTGATGGACGAAAGATTATTTATCGATGCGGCGATGGGTTTTGTCCTGCCTGAAGCGGCTCATTAACAGGAGTATAATGATGGATTTTTCTTTAACTGAAGAACAAGAACTGCTGCTGGCCAGTATTCGCGAACTGATTACGACTAACTTTCCGGAAGAGTATTTCCGCACCTGCGATCAAAACGGGACATATCCGCGTGAGTTTATGCGGGCGCTGGCGGATAACGGTATTTCCATGCTTGGCGTGCCGGAAGAATTTGGTGGTATCCCTGCGGATTACGTCACCCAAATGCTGGCGCTGATGGAAGTGTCAAAATGCGGTGCTCCGGCATTTTTAATTACCAACGGTCAATGTATTCACAGTATGCGCCGTTTCGGTTCTGCAGAGCAGCTACGTAAAACGGCAGAGAGCACCCTGGAAACGGGTGATCCCGCCTATGCCCTGGCGTTGACGGAACCAGGTGCTGGCTCAGATAACAACAGTGCCACTACCACTTACACGCGTAAAAACGGCAAGGTCTACATCAACGGACAAAAAACCTTTATTACCGGTGCGAAAGAGTACCCGTATATGCTGGTGCTGGCGCGCGATCCGCAACCGAAAGATCCCAAAAAAGCCTTCACCCTGTGGTGGGTCGACTCCAGTAAGCCCGGCATTAAGATTAACCCGCTGCATAAAATCGGCTGGCATATGCTCAGCACCTGCGAAGTCTATCTCGACAACGTGGAGGTTGAAGAGAGCGACATGGTGGGCGAAGAAGGAATGGGTTTCCTCAATGTGATGTACAACTTTGAGATGGAGCGCCTGATCAACGCCGCGCGCAGCACCGGCTTTGCCGAATGCGCCTTTGAAGATGCCGCCCGCTATGCCAACCAACGTATCGCTTTTGGTAAGCCCATTGGTCATAACCAGATGATCCAGGAAAAACTGGCGCTGATGGCGATTAAGATCGACAACATGCGCAACATGGTGCTGAAAGTGGCATGGCAAGCCGATCAGCATCAGTCACTGCGCACCAGCGCGGCGCTGGCAAAACTGTACTGTGCACGTACCGCAATGGAAGTCATTGATGATGCGATTCAAATCATGGGCGGTCTGGGCTATACCGATGAGGCGCGCGTCTCCCGCTTCTGGCGTGATGTCCGTTGTGAACGTATCGGCGGCGGTACAGACGAAATTATGATTTACGTAGCAGGTCGGCAGATCCTGAAAGACTATCAGAACAAATAATCTGCAGGCGGCGCAGCTTCTTAACAAACTGCGCCGCCAGATTTATCCAACAAGACTTACCGGTTGAGGAAATTCAGATAGGATTTCTTGTTCCGCAAAACAGTTTTTAAATTGTCTACGGTAATCGCTGGGCGAACAACCGACATGGCGCAAAAACAGTTTGGCAAAGTGATCGACATTTTCATAACCCACACGCCAGGAGATCTCTGCCTGTGATAATTCAGTATTAGTGAGTGACCATTTTGCTTCCGTCATACGCCGTTGAATAACATAGTTAATAGGGGAAATACGATACTCTTTGGTAAATTCATGGCAAATATAACTGACGCTGGCACGAAATTTTTTCGATAACTGTTCTAAAGTGATTTTTTCGCGATAATTATTATTCAGATAGAAAAGAATATCTTTTATCAGAACATCTTTTTTAATATACCCCTGCTCCGAACGATAAGCATTTTTAAAATTTTCGTAGTAAAGAATGGCTAACGTATAGGCAAATGCATCCCATAACGAAGATGTTTGGCTATTTTTACTTTGCGGCAAAATCACACTTAGCTCATTAAATAAGGTTTTTATGACTTCTTTTCCCTGCCCCGCGGCAATTACCGGACAAGAATGCGGTTGCAGTAGCTGATTTTCCTCAGCCCCCTGAAACTGAAAGCCGTACAGCGCACAGGTACACGTCGTTGCCGGATCGTTAACGTCAGAGGCCACCGCATGCAGCCTGCCGCGTTCTATCACCACAATGTCATCCGCATGTGCGACATATAACGAAGAATCGATGGTAAACCTTGCAACCCCTTTCTTGACGTAAATCAACTCGGTTTCATTGTCATGAACGTGATGTCCGGACTCCCATTTTGGATCATCGCTAAATGCAAAACGTGAAAGCCGTGGCGTTTTACCGGCGACAAACAGCGTTTCACTGGCGTTATCAAAACAGCGTTGATACATGACAACCTCCCTATTCCATGAGCAAGCAAAAACAATATATGCCGGATAAAATACGGCGTGTATTGCGGTTATACAACCGCGTTTAGCGAGAGCTAAACAAGATTATTTACACTGAATGCAAGATTGTACGGTCATGGAATAACTATATTGCCGCAAATTGCACTTTTGTTTTAGCGATCGCATTTTTTTTGCAAGATTGTTGGCAAGGAAAACAGCTTGCTCCGTCGAAAACCCCGCACCGCTATCGCACACTATTTTCAGGCCATTTTTACCTTCCATCGGAGATGGTTCCGTATGCGACTCACAGGAGAAATCATGAAAATAATAACCTGCTTTAAGCTGGTGCCTGAAGAACAGGACATTGTTGTCACTCCAGAATACACCCTGAATTTCGACAATGCCGACGCCAAAATCAGCCAGTTCGATCTCAATGCCATTGAAGCTGCAAGCCAGCTCGCAACAGATGACGATGAGATAGCCGCGCTGACCGTTGGCGGCTCATTGTTGCAGAACTCGAAAGTGCGCAAAGACGTGCTATCCCGCGGGCCGCACAGCCTGTATTTGGTGCAGGATGCGCAACTTGAACATGCACTGCCTCTCGATACCGCAAAAGCGCTGGCGGCAGCAATTGAAAAGATCGGCTTCGATTTACTGATCTTTGGTGAAGGTTCCGGCGACCTTTATGCCCAGCAGGTTGGCTTGCTGGTCGGAGAAATTCTGCAACTTCCGGTGATTAATGCAGTGAGTGCTATTCAGCGTCAGGGCAATACACTGGTGATTGAACGCACGCTTGAAGATGATGTTGAAGTTATTGAACTCTCTGTTCCAGCCGTGCTCTGCGTCACCTCCGATATTAACGTGCCACGCATTCCTTCGATGAAAGCCATTCTCGGCGCGGGTAAAAAACCGGTAAATCAGTGGCAGGCAAGTGATATTGACTGGAGCCAGAGCGCGCCACTTGCTGAACTGGTCGGCATTCGCGTACCGCCGCAAACAGAACGTAAGCACATCATTATCGATAACGATTCGCCGGAGGCCATTGCCGAGCTGGCGGAACATCTGAAGAAAGCCCTGAACTGAAGCCTACGGAGAAGAAACGATGAGTCAATTAAACAGCGTCTGGGTCTTTAGCGATAATCCTGAACGTTATGCTGAACTGTTTGGCGGCGCTCAGCAATGGGGCCAACAGGTGTATGCCATTGTACAAAATACCGACCAGGCGCAGGCAGTTATGCCTTATGGTCCAAAATGTCTTTATGTTCTTGCGCAAAACGACGCGCTGCAACGCACTGAAAATTACGCCGAAAGCATTGCTGCCCTGCTGAAAGATAAACACCCCGCTATGTTGCTGTTGGCCGCGACGAAACGTGGTAAAGCGCTGGCAGCACGGTTAAGTGTGCAACTGAATGCGGCGCTGGTGAACGATGCCACGGCGGTGGATATTGTCGATGGTCACATTTGCGCCGAACACCGGATGTATGGCGGGTTAGCGTTCGCTCAGGAAAAGATCAACAGCCCGCTGGCGATCATTACCCTTGCACCCGGTGTTCAGGAACCGTGCACCAGTGATACCTCTCATCAGTGCCCGACAGAAACGGTACCTTATGTTGCTCCGCGTCATGAAATTCTCTGTCGCGAACGCCGTGCGAAAGCCGCAAGCAGCGTGGACCTGAGCAAAGCAAAACGTGTGGTTGGCGTCGGTCGTGGACTGGCGGCGCAGGATGACCTAAAAATGGTCCACGAACTGGCGGCGGTGCTGAATGCTGAAGTCGGCTGTTCACGTCCAATTGCCGAAGGCGAGAACTGGATGGAGCGTGAACGTTATATCGGTGTCTCCGGCGTGTTGCTGAAATCCGATCTCTACCTGACGCTGGGGATCTCCGGGCAGATCCAGCATATGGTTGGCGGCAACGGCGCAAAAGTGATTGTCGCCATCAATAAAGATAAAAATGCGCCAATCTTCAACTATGCCGACTACGGTCTGGTGGGCGATATCTACAAAGTCGTCCCTGCCCTGATTAGCCAGTTGAGCCGCTAATTCCCCTTTCAACCACATCTCCCGCTGTAAACGCAGCGGGAAGGGAGCATAACGCATGTCGGATGACAAATTTGATGCCATTGTGGTCGGTGCGGGCGTTGCTGGTAGCGTTGCCGCACTGGTCATGGCACGAGCCGGGCTGGATGTCCTGGTGATAGAACGCGGCGACAGTGCCGGATGTAAAAACATGACCGGCGGGCGTCTTTATGCCCACACACTTGAAGCAATCATTCCAGGCTTTGCAGTATCAGCGCCGGTAGAACGCAAGGTCACACGCGAGAAAATCTCCTTCTTAACCGAAGAAAGCGCCGTTACCCTCGATTTTCACCGCGAGCAGCCAGATGTTCCGCAACACGCATCTTATACCGTATTGCGTAATCGTCTGGACCCGTGGTTGATGGAACAAGCCGAGCAGGCGGGCGCGCAGTTTATCCCAGGCGTTCGCGTCGACGCGCTGGTTCGTGAAGGAAACAAGGTCACTGGCGTGCAGGCTGGGGATGATATTCTCGAAGCGAATGTGGTGATTCTGGCTGATGGCGTTAACTCGATGCTTGGCCGCTCGCTGGGAATGGTTCCCGCTTCCGATCCGCATCATTACGCTGTTGGTGTTAAAGAGGTTATTGGCCTCACACCAGAACAGATCAACGATCGCTTTAATATTACGGGCGAGGAAGGTGCCGCCTGGCTGTTTGCCGGTTCCCCTTCTGACGGCCTGATGGGCGGGGGATTTCTCTATACCAACAAGGATTCCATATCCTTGGGGCTGGTTTGTGGATTGGGTGATATCGCCCATGCGCAAAAAAGCGTGCCGCAAATGCTGGAAGATTTTAAACAACACCCCGCCATTCGCCCGCTGATTAGCGGCGGCAAACTGCTTGAATATTCCGCGCATATGGTGCCGGAAGGCGGTCTGGCAATGGTGCCGCAACTGGTTAACGAGGGCGTGATGATCGTTGGTGACGCCGCAGGCTTCTGCCTGAATTTGGGTTTTACGGTCCGCGGCATGGATTTAGCCATTGCATCGGCTCAGGCTGCCGCCACAACGGTGATCGCCGCCAAAGAACGCGCGGATTTCTCCGCCAGCAGTCTGGCGCAATACAAACGTGAGCTGGAACAAAGCTGCGTCATGCGTGATATGCAGCATTTTCGCAAGATCCCGGCGCTGATGGAAAACCCGCGCCTGTTTAGCCAATACCCACGAATGGTAGCCGACATCATGAACGAGATGTTCACCATCGACGGCAAACCAAACCAGCCGGTACGAAAAATGATCATGGGACATGCGAAGAAAATTGGGCTGATCAACTTGCTGAAAGATGGCATTAAGGGAGCAACCGCGCTATGAGCCAGAACGCTACGGTTAACGTCGACATCAAATTAGGCGTCAATAAATTCCATGTTGATGAGGGCCACCCGCATATCATTCTGGCGGAAAATCCCGATATCAATGAATTCCATAAATTAATGAAAGCCTGCCCTGCCGGACTTTATAAGCAGGATGACGCAGGAAACATTCATTTTGATTCCGCCGGTTGTCTGGAGTGCGGCACCTGTCGGGTGCTGTGCGGTAACACTATTCTCGAACAGTGGCAATATCCCGCAGGCACCTTCGGTATTGATTTTCGCTACGGCTAATCATGCATCCCACAGGCCCGCATCTCGGGCCTGATGTTCTGTTTCGAGAGTCCAACATGAAAGTGACATTAACGTTTAACGAACAACGTCGTGCGGCGTATCGTCAGCAAGGGTTATGGGGCGATGCTTCGCTGGCCGATTACTGGCAGCAGACCGCTCGTGCGATGCCAGACAAAATTGCCGTGGTCGATAATCATGGTGCATCGTACACCTATAGCGCGCTCGATCACGCCGCGAGCTGTCTGGCAAACTGGATGTTAGCGAAGGGTATTGAATCAGGCGATCGCATCGCATTTCAACTGCCTGGCTGGTGTGAATTTACCGTTATCTATCTTGCCTGCCTGAAAATCGGTGCAGTTTCCGTGCCGCTGTTGCCTTCCTGGCGGGAAGCAGAACTGGTGTGGGTGCTCAATAAGTGTCAGGCAAAAATGTTCTTTGCACCGACGTTGTTTAAACAAACGCGTCCGGTAGATTTAATCCTGCCGCTGCAAAATCAGCTTCCACAACTACAACAAATTGTCGGCGTGGACAAACTGGCTCCCGCCACCTCTTCCCTCTCATTAAGTCAGATTATCGCCGACAATACCTCACTGACCACGGCGATAACGACCCACGGCGATGAATTAGCTGCGGTGCTGTTTACCTCCGGAACCGAGGGTCTGCCAAAGGGCGTGATGCTAACGCATAACAATATTCTCGCCAGTGAGCGGGCTTATTGCGCGCGACTGAATCTGACCTGGCAGGATGTCTTTATGATGCCTGCGCCACTTGGTCACGCAACGGGCTTTCTGCATGGCGTAACGGCACCATTCTTAATTGGCGCTCGCAGCGTGTTGTTAGATATTTTCACTCCTGATGCGTGTCTCGCGCTGCTTGAGCAGCAGCGTTGCACCTGTATGCTCGGCGCAACGCCGTTTGTCTATGATCTTTTGAATGTACTAGAGAAACAACCCGCGGACCTTTCAGCGCTGCGTTTCTTTCTTTGCGGCGGAACCACAATCCCCAAAAAAGTGGCGCGTGAATGCCAGCAGCGCGGCATTAAATTATTAAGTGTTTATGGTTCCACAGAAAGTTCGCCGCATGCGGTGGTGAATCTCGATGATCCTTTGTCGCGCTTTATGCACACCGATGGTTACGCTGCCGCAGGTGTAGAGATTAAAGTGGTCGATGACGCACGCAAGACCTTACCGCCAGGTTGCGAAGGTGAAGAAGCCTCGCGTGGCCCCAATGTGTTTATGGGGTATTTTGATGAACCTGAATTAACCGCCCGTGCCCTGGATGAAGAAGGCTGGTATTACAGCGGCGATCTCTGCCGTATGGATGAGGCTGGCTATATAAAAATTACCGGACGCAAAAAAGATATTATTGTCCGCGGCGGCGAAAATATTAGCAGCCGTGAAGTGGAAGATATTTTATTGCAGCATCCTAAAATTCACGATGCCTGTGTGGTTGCAATGTCCGATGAACGTTTAGGTGAACGATCATGCGCTTATGTCGTGCTGAAAGCGCCGCATCATTCATTATCGCTGGAAGAGGTAGTGGCTTTTTTTAGCCGTAAACGGGTCGCAAAATATAAATATCCTGAACATATCGTGGTAATCGAAAAACTACCGCGAACTACCTCAGGTAAAATACAAAAGTTTTTGTTAAGAAAAGATATTATGCGGCGTTTAACGCAGGATGTCTGTGAAGAGATTGAATAAGTTTCATCTTCGGGGATCACATAACCCCGGCGACTAAACGCCGCCGGGGATTTATTTTATTTCTTCAGTTCAGCCAGGCTTAACCAGGTTTGCACCACGGTGTCCGGGTTCAGAGACAGGCTATCGATCCCCTCTTCCATCAACCATGCGGCAAAGTCTTCGTGGTCGGACGGACCCTGACCGCAAATCCCGACATATTTGCCCTGTTTCTTCGCGGCACGGATAGCCATCGACAGCAGTGCTTTCACCGCATCGTTGCGCTCATCGAACAATTCAGACACCACGCCGGAGTCACGGTCCAGACCGAGCGCCAGCTGCGTCATATCGTTTGAGCCAATTGAGAAGCCGTCGAAATATTCGAGGAACTGCTCGGCCAGCAAGGCGTTGGACGGGATTTCACACATCATGATGATTTTCAGCCCGTTCTCGCCACGTTTCAGCCCCTGACGCGCCAGTTCTTCAACCACCGCTTTCGCCTGATCTACGGTACGCACGAACGGGATCATGATCTCAACGTTGGTCAGTCCCATGTCGTTGCGCACACGTTTCACTGCTTCACACTCCAGCGCGAAACAGTCGCGGAAGCTGTCGGAAACATAGCGGCCCGCGCCACGGAAGCCGAGCATCGGGTTCTCTTCATCTGGCTCGTAACGCTCACCACCGACCAGGTTGGCATATTCGTTCGATTTAAAATCAGAGAGACGGACAATGACGCGCTTCGGATAAAACGCGGCACCCAGCGTCGCGATCCCTTCAGTCAGACGACCAACGTAAAATTCACGCGGAGAATCAAAACCTTTCATCATCTCGCGGATTTCGTTTTGCAACTGCGGTTCCTGATCGTCAAACTCAAGCAGTGCGCGTGGGTGGACGCCAATCATACGGTTGATGATAAATTCCAGACGCGCAAGGCCCACGCCTTCGTTCGGTAGGCAGGCGAAGTCGAAAGCACGGTCCGGGTTACCGACGTTCATCATCACTTTCAACGGCAGATCCGGCATCGTTTCTACGCTGGAGCTTTTCACGCTAAATTCCAGCAACTCCGCATAGACGTAACCGGTATCACCTTCGGCACAAGAAACAGTGACGTTCTCACCGTCTTTCATCCGTTCTGTTGCATCTCCACAGCCCACTACCGCCGGAATGCCCAGTTCACGAGCGATGATCGCCGCGTGACAGGTACGACCGCCACGGTTGGTGACGATGGCAGATGCTTTCTTCATGATCGGTTCCCAGTCCGGGTCGGTCATGTCAGTAACCAGCACGTCGCCAGGTTCGATGCGGTTCATTTCGCTGATGTCATGGATGACTTTCACCGGACCCGCACCGATGCGATGACCGATAGCACGGCCTTCGGCGATAATCTTACCCTGTGAATGCAGCGTATAACGCTCCATGACCTGACCGCGTGAGCGCACGGTTTCCGGACGCGCCTGCACAATGAACAGTTTACCGGTGTGGCCATCTTTCGCCCACTCAATATCCATCGGGCGACCGTAGTGTTTCTCAATTTGTACGGCCTGTTTTGCCAGTTCCTGCACTTCTTCGTTGGTCAGCGAGAAGATGTCACGCTGTTCCTGCGGTACGTCTTCGATTTTAACCTGCTTGCCGTGCTCCTGGGTCGGCGCGTAAACCATGCGGATTTTTTTCGACCCCATGGTGCGGCGCACGATAGCCGGGCGATTCGCCGCCAGTGTCGGTTTATGCACGTAAAACTCATCCGGGTTAACCGCACCCTGCACGACCATCTCACCAAGGCCCCATGCGGAAGTGATAAACACCACCTGGTCAAAGCCGGATTCGGTATCAATGGAGAACATCACGCCAGATGATGCGAGGTCAGAGCGCACCATCCGTTGAACACCGGCGGAGAGCGCCACACCACGGTGATCGTAACCCTGGTGCACACGATAAGAGATGGCGCGATCGTTAAACAGAGAAGCAAATACATGTTTCACTGCCACGAGAACGGCGTCAAAACCCTGAACGTTGAGGAAGGTTTCCTGCTGACCGGCAAAAGAAGCGTCCGGCATATCTTCTGCGGTGGCGGAGGAGCGCACCGCAAAAGAGGCGTTTTCGTCATCGGCGGAAAGCTGTGCATAGGCTTCGCGGATGGCGTTTTCCAGCTCAGGCTGGAAGGGAGTGTCGATAATCCACTGGCGGATTTGCGCGCCCGCTTTCGCAAGCTGAGTAACATCGTCAATATCCGTTTTATCCAGCAGTTCATAAATGCGCTGGTTTACGCCGCTTTGGTCCAGAAACTGGTTAAACGCGTCGGCGGTTGTGGCGAAACCATTCGGAACGGAAACACCCATTCCGGAAAGATTAGTAATCATTTCACCCAGGGAGGCATTTTTGCCCCCAACCCTGTCTACATCATTCATGCCGAGTTGGTTATACCAAAGCACCAGCGGTGACGAGCCATTGTTGGACATCGAACAATCCTTTTGTGATAAATGAACGGTTTGAGAAACACATTTCTGCGCATTTATCTTTGCATATTTAACCGGATGAAAAAAACGGTGAATCGTTCAAGCAAATATATTTTTTTACTTTTTAAGACTGATCCCAGCGTTGCGCAAATCTGCTCTCTTCGACAATTTCCACATAAACCATCGGTATAAACGAAACCATAAAAATGAAATGCTGTTTTCATAAAAAATAAAATTGAAGGTTCATTTTATAAACCAGACATAACGTTCTACGCTTCTGTGCGTTTTTAATTTATGCTTTCATAGAATTATGTCTGCATCACGGGAAGAACAAAATGGATAATGCTGTTGATCGCCACGTTTTTTATATTTCTGATGGTACGGCAATAACTGCGGAGGTATTAGGACACGCAGTAATGTCACAATTTCCCGTCACTATCAGCAGCATCACGCTGCCGTTTGTCGAAAATGAGAGCCGTGCACGGGCAGTGAAGGATCAGATTGACGCAATTTATCACCAGACAGGCGTGCGCCCGCTGGTCTTCTACTCCATCGTGTTGCCGGAGATTCGCGCCATCATCTTGCAAAGTGAAGGCTTTTGCCAGGATATCGTTCAGGCGCTGGTTGCCCCGCTACAACAAGAGATGAAACTGGATCCAACGCCGATTGCTCATCGTACCCATGGCCTTAACCCTAATAATCTCAATAAATATGATGCGCGCATTGCGGCGATTGATTACACCCTCGCCCACGATGACGGCATTTCGTTGCGCAATCTGGACCAGGCTCAGGTGATCCTGCTCGGTGTTTCTCGCTGTGGTAAAACCCCCACCAGTCTGTATCTGGCAATGCAGTTTGGTATCCGCGCGGCAAACTACCCCTTTATTGCCGACGATATGGATAATCTGGTGCTACCCGCGTCGCTCAAACCGCTTCAGCATAAATTGTTCGGCCTGACTATCGACCCGGAACGTCTGGCGGCGATTCGCGAGGAACGTCGGGAGAACAGTCGCTATGCCTCGCTTCGTCAGTGCAGGATGGAAGTCGCGGAAGTGGAAGCCTTGTACCGTAAAAATCAGATCCCGTGGATTAACAGTACCAATTATTCGGTAGAAGAGATTGCCACCAAGATCCTCGATATCATGGGCCTTAGTCGCCGAATGTACTAGAGAACTAGTGCATTAGCTTATTTTTTTGTTATCATGCTAACCACCCGGCGAGGTGTGACACACCTCGCACTTGAAATCAGCAGCGATTGGTTTATCGTGATGCGCATCACTTCCCGGCAGTCCTGCCGTAGAAGCAACAAATTTCTGAGACTTGTAATGAACAGAACTGACGAACTCCGTACTGCGCGTATTGAGAGCCTGGTAACGCCCGCCGAACTCGCGCTACGGTATCCCGTAACGCCTGGCGTCGCCACCCATGTCACCGACTCCCGCCGCAGAATTGAAAAAATACTGAATGGTGAAGATAAGCGACTGTTGGTCATTATTGGCCCCTGCTCGATCCACGATCTCACCGCTGCAATGGAGTACGCCACCCGTCTGCAGTCGCTGCGCAACCAGTACCAGTCACGGCTGGAAATCGTAATGCGCACCTATTTTGAAAAACCACGAACTGTTGTCGGCTGGAAAGGACTAATCTCCGATCCAGATTTAAACGGCAGCTATCGGGTAAATCACGGTCTGGAGCTGGCGCGCAAATTACTTTTACAGGTAAATGAGCTGGGCGTCCCAACCGCGACCGAGTTCCTCGATATGGTGACCGGTCAGTTTATTGCTGATTTAATCAGTTGGGGCGCGATTGGCGCACGTACTACCGAAAGTCAGATCCACCGCGAAATGGCTTCGGCACTCTCCTGTCCGGTAGGTTTTAAAAATGGTACCGATGGCAATACGCGGATTGCTGTGGATGCTATCCGCGCAGCCCGCGCCAGCCATATGTTCCTCTCGCCAGACAAAAATGGTCAGATGACCATCTATCAGACCAGCGGCAACCCGTATGGCCACATTATTATGCGTGGCGGCAAAAAACCGAATTATCATGCCGATGATATCGCCGCAGCCTGCGATACGCTGCACGAGTTTGATTTACCTGAACATCTGGTGGTGGATTTCAGCCACGGTAACTGCCAGAAGCAGCACCGTCGCCAGTTAGAAGTTTGTGAGGATATTTGTCAGCAAATCCGCAATGGCTCTACGGCGATTGCTGGAATTATGGCGGAAAGTTTCCTGCGCGAAGGAACGCAAAAAATCGTCGGCAGTCAGCCGCTCACTTACGGTCAATCCATTACCGACCCGTGTCTGGGCTGGGAGGATACCGAACGCCTGGTCGAAAAACTCGCCTCTGCGGTAGATACCCGCTTCTGAATGCGTGCCCATTCCTGACGGAATGGGCATTTCTGCGCAACTTGTTGTCTTCTCAACAAATTACTGCTTGCTCTGGTCAGCCATAATATTGATAATAAGAATCATTGTTATATCAATTATTATTAATTTTTATGCGTTATACGGATAGCAGAAAACTCACGCCTGAAACGGATGCCAATCACAAGACCGCTTCCCCGCAGCCTATTCGGCGAATTTCCAGCCAGACACTGTTAGGTCCGGATGGCAAACTGATTATCGATCATGACGGGCAAGAATATCTGCTCCGTAAAACTCAGGCTGGCAAGCTGCTGTTGACCAAGTAGCCTTTAACTCGAGCAGCTGACTTCCAGCCGTTTACCCCAGTCAGGTGGACGACTGACATAGTCATCATTTCTGTCGCTGAAAGGATTTCGCAACGCCTCATGCAGGCGGTGCAATTCCGTCATATCACCCTTTTCTGCCGCTTCAATCGCCCGTTGCGCCAACCAGTTGCGCAATACCAGAGCGGGGTTAACGCTTTGCATCAGTTGCTGACGCTCACTATCGCTAACCTCGTCTTGTTGCAAACGCCCCCGATAACGGGCAAACCAGTCATCAAATGCCGCACGATCAATAAACTCATCACGTAGCGGTGACGCCGCGCTGTGCTGCTCGGTCAGACTCAGCATGCGGAATGTGCGGGTATAATCGCTGCGCTCTCGCGCCATCAGACTGAATAATTCATTCAGTAGCGCGTTATCCTCTTTTTGCTCCGTCATGAAGCCCAGTTTCTGCCGCATCCGTTCTCCATAATGCGTCAACAAAACCTGCTGATAGCTGTCCAGGGCCTCATTCAGGGCATCTACGGCAACAAATGGCGACAATGTCTGCGCCAGACGCTGTAAATTCCACAACGCGACGGCAGGTTGATTATCAAAGCTGTAACGCCCTTGATGATCCGAGTGATTACAAATAAAACCGGGTTCGTAATCATCAAGAAAACCAAACGGCCCGTAATCAAGCGTCAGCCCCAGCAGCGACATGTTGTCGGTATTCATCACCCCATGAGCAAAGCCGACCGTCTGCCATTGGGCAATTAACGACGCGGTACGTGCGACAACATCGCTAAACCAGAGACGGTATTTGTCCTCATCATCTGCAAGATGTGACCAGTAATGACGAATAGCAAAGTCAGCTAACTGACGAACCTTTTCCGACTCGCGGCGGTAGTAAAAATGTTCGAAATGACCAAAGCGCAGATGACTTGGTGCCACACGCATCAGCATCGCGCCTGGCTCCGCCGTTTCCCGATACACTGGCGAATCGCTGGTGACGATACTTAACGCGCGGGTCGTCGGAATGCCCAGATAATGCATCGCCTCACTGGCGAGACTTTCTCGTATCGTCGAACGTAAAACCGCCCGTCCATCACCCATTCGCGAATAAGGCGTCAGGCCAGCACCTTTCAGATGCCAGTCCATTGTAGTGCCATCAGCAAGCAGTTGTTCGCCGAGTAAAATGCCGCGCCCATCACCCAGTTGGCCCGCCCAGACGCCGAACTGATGACCACTGTAAACCTGCGCCAGTGGTGACATACCAGGCAGTAGGGCTTCGCCGCCCCAGACACCTGCGCCATTTTTAAACAGCGACGATGGAATACTCAGCGTGTTAGCCAGTTCGGTATTATGCCAAATCAGCCGGGCATTATTTAAAGGCGTAGGGGAAAGTGCTGTATAGGTTTCTGGCAATTCATCGCGCCAGCGGGTAACAAAAGACAGGGTCATAGATCCTCCTGTTTGATAGTGTAGACGGTTACTCTCGTCTTAAACACCAGCAAACAGAAGGGTTATCGCTGAACCAACGTCGTTATCTGATTTATGGGAACGGCAGGCCACAGGCATCCCTGGAGAGCATGGAAATCGAAGGGGGTAATCTGTGCCAATATTTCTGCCGTATCAATGCCTCCCGCAATGATGCAATTGCAACAAGGGGAAATTTGCGCCTGGATCGCACGAATAAACGGTTCGAAGGAGCGGTGCGTGATTTGTTGCTGAATAAAACTTTTATCCAGCATGACGCGGGTGAAAAGACCATCAAAAACCGCTTTCATTGTGCTATTGCCTGCTCCCAAATTACCTAACACAAGGGGATACACTTGCGATAAGGATAAAAGACCGCGATTATCTTTTCCTTCATTGAGATGCGGGTAATTCTCATTAATCAACAGTTCAATAAACGGATATTTTAATAGTTCGCCTGCGTAATTATCCCTCTCTAATAATAATGTAGCCACTTGTGGCGTTAAATTAAGCCAGGCAAAGAGTTTATGTTGAATAAAAAAATGTTGGCATGATTTTAGTAATTCCAACTGCTCTGAAAATAATTGCCAATGTTGCTCCTCGGTAAGTTGCGCTATAACCCGACTCGTCGGGATACGAACCGTACCATCTTCACTGGAGAAATGGGTAATTAACTCAACGCCGACAAGGACTTGCTGGTTGTCTCTTATCGGCAGGAAATAGCAATCAGAATGATAAAGATTCTCCAAAAAAATCTTCATGGTAACCGTCCCTCTCGAAGGATGTTTTTCAGTATCCGGCTAAAAGGGATGAGGCCATAAGACATAACAATTACAGAAGGAGTAACTTTCATTTGTTCCATGTTAACCACTTTTTCAGGGGTCCTTTTTTTAGATTATCCTGATTATAAACGAATAATCCATTTACGGAATTTTTGTCTGCAAAATACTACTGTATTCAGGAGTAAATGGACGGCGATGTATCATCGCCGTCCATTTTTCGACATACTAGATTCGTCTCGCCTGCCAGAAATTTTTCTGCCAATAGACATTATCAAGTGAGGAACGCATCACTCCCTTGCTGGTAGAGGCGTGGATAAATTGGTTGTTGGTATCGTAAATACCTACATGCAAACCATTTTGTCCGGACCCCGTTTTGAAAAAGACCAGGTCACCTGGCAGCAACTCGTCTTTATCAATTTGCGTGCCAATAGAGGCTTGTTGTTTGGTTTCACGGGGCAGCTGCAAATCGAAACGATCGCGCATCGTCACAACCACAAATCCCGAACAGTCCACACCGCGCCGCGTCATGCCACCATAACGATACGGCGTGCCATGCCAGCTTTGTAGCTGGTCGTTCAAACCGGCAATAACGGTAATCGAATCAGAAAGTCTGGCATTTGGCGGCGGTGCTTTATGGTGGCTACACCCGGCCAGAAGCAGTGCTGTGATCAAAATAAGGCAGAAACGCATTCCGTACGGTTCCTCTGTTTTTTATTCTTGCATTAATTTAGCGTCGTAATTACCCGATTTTCAAGATACTAATGAAATCAGATGGTCGAAATCAGCATTCTGTGACCTTCGATATCCAGACGGCGAAAATTCATCCCATAGGCCTGCGCCAGATTTGGCGGCGTGAGCACCTCTTCCCTGCGTCCACTGGCCAGCATTTTTCCACCTTTTAGCAACCACGCCCGATGCGCATGACGCAATGTGTGGTTGAGATCGTGACTGCTCATCACAATCGCCAGTCCTTGCTGACACAGCGCGCTCAGAATTTTGTCTAACGCACTTTGTTGCGCAACATCAAGACTGTTCATCGGCTCATCAAGAAGCAGCAATTGGCCTGCGGGATTGGCTTGTGGTGTGATTTGCAACACCACCGCAGCAAGACGTACGCGTTGCCATTCACCGCCGGAAAGTTGATTGGTGCTACGTCCGAGTTTGTCATCAAGAGCCAGCGCCCCTGCGACATCATTCAGTAGTTCGGTACGCGTTTTATCGTGCTGATGCAGTGTCAGGTAGTGCCAGACCGGCATTGCAAACGGCGGCGTCTGCTGTTGTGAAAGATAGGCGCGATGCAGCGCGAGTTTTGTTGCGGACCATGCTTCCAGTGGTTGCCCCGCGAACTGAATGCTTCCCTTACCGCTGGTCATTCCGGCCATTCGCGCCAGTAAGGTACTCTTACCCGCGCCATTCGGCCCCACCAGGTGCAGGATCTCCCCAGCCCGAACCTCGCCAGAAAGCGGCCCCAGGCGGGTAGATTCCGCAACATCTTGTAACTGCATCACAATAGACATTATTTTGCCAACGCCAGTTTAATGCTTTCCATCACAATGGGATCTTCCGGCGTCATATCCGGGGAAAAACGCTGGATGACTTTTCCGTCCCTGCCAACCAGGAATTTTTCAAAATTCCATAAAATATCATCCGGGTACAGCGGTGCACGGCCTTTGCTGACCATACGGGCATAGAATCCGCTCTCTTCCGGCGCGACTGCGGTCGGCGCTGCGGCAATCAATTTTTGATACAGCGGATGGCGTCCTTCGCCATTAACTTCAATCTTACTGAACATCGGGAACGTCACCCCCCATGTGGTGGTACAGTAAGTTTTAATCTCTTCATCGCTGCCCGGTTCTTGTTCCAGAAACTGGTTGCACGGGAATCCCAGCACCATAAAACCTCGATCGACCCAGGCTTTCTGAATATTCTCCAACTGCTCATATTGCGGCGTTAAGCCACACTTTGAGGCGACATTGACAATCAACAGCACATTACCGGCGAACTTCTCCAGCGTGGTCACTTCACCGTCGATATCTTTCACTACGGTCGTCAGAATGGAATCTTGCATCGTTTCTCCTGGGTGTGGTCAGTAAAAATCTTAGCTTTTAATCATAGACCGTCTTTTTGCGGCTAACGTCCTGCTTTTAACAATAACCAGATAAACACCGGCGCACCTAACGTTGCGGTGACCACGCCAATAGGCAGCTCTGCGGCAGCTAATGCCAGACGCGCTACAATATCGGCCAGCAGCAATGCGCTCGCCCCTGCCAGCGCGCAGCCGGGAAGTAATACGCGATGATCGGTTAAACCACACAACCGGAGAATATGGGGGATCACCAGACCAATAAAGCCGATAGCACCCGCCAGCGCCACACTGACGCCAACCATCCAGCCGGTCGCTGCCACCAGCACATTGCGCCAGAACCACAGGGGTAAACCCAGTTGCCGCGCCGAGATCTCACCAAGTGCTAACATATTCATCGGCCTGGACTGACAACAGATCCACAACAACACGGGGATCAATGCCAGCATCAGCCAGCTTTGCCGCCAGTCTACGCCGCCAAAACCGCCCATCATCCAGTACATCAGCTGACGCAAATCAACTGAGGTGGAAAAGTAGATAGCCCACGTCATTAGTGCGCTACAGATAATCCCTAATGCAACGCCAGCCAGCAATAACCGACTGGTCGAAAGATGACGACGGGCGAAACGTAAGAGTATTAAAGTGATGATAAGCGCGCCAGCAATCGCACACAGCCCTAGCGCCCAGTTGGGGAGTTGCCCTTGCCCAAGCAATACCGCGGCGATAAGCCCCACGCCTGCGCCGTTAGAGACGCCAAGTAGTCCAGGTTCTGCCAGAGGATTTTCAAACAACGCCTGCATTACAGCGCCGGATATAGCCAGCGCCGCACCAACCAGCAATACAGCCAGCGTACGTGGCAGGCGAATTTGCCAGACGAACAGTTCGCCACGAGGAGTAAACCAGTCACCTGGCGAGATCCATTGTTCACCGGCGCAAAGGCTTAAGAGAAGCGCCAGCAGCATCAAAACTGACAGGCATAATAACCAGCGAATATTTTGTCGCTGTTGTTGGCGGGCAAGTGTCAGCATGGTATCCGTTCTGCTGAAGTGTCATGGCGTTGATTTTACGGTGACTCTTCGACAGTGAAAAGAAAAAAGGCCGCAGAGCGGCCTTTTTAGTTAGATCAGATTACTCGTCTTTGGGCGAAGCGTTTTCGACCCGGCTTTTTAACTTCTGCCCGGGTCTGAAGGTCACCACGCGCCGTGCTGTAATGGGAATATCCTCGCCCGTTTTCGGGTTACGTCCCGGGCGTTGATTCTTATCACGCAGATCGAAGTTACCAAAACCAGAGAGTTTCACCTGTTCGCCGTTTTCCAGAGCGCGACGGATCTCTTCGAAAAACAGTTCAACCAGTTCTTTGGCATCCCGCTTGCTAAGCCCAAGCTTATCAAACAGATATTCTGACATTTCAGCTTTTGTAAGCGCCATAGGTTCAATCCCTCAATGATGCCTGGAATCGCTCTTTTAATGCCTCTACACATTTGGCGACGGTAGCGGCAATCTCCTCTTCTTCGAGTGTACGGCTGGTATCTTGCAGGATCAGGCTTATGGCGAGGCTCTTATACCCCTCCGCAACACCCTTACCGCGGTACACGTCAAATAAGTTTACGCCAACTACCTGATTTACGCCAACTTTCTTACATTCGGATAAAATATCCGCTGCGGGAACGTTTTCTGCGACCACCACCGCGATGTCACGACGGTTCGCCGGGAAGCGAGAAATCTCGCGCGCCTGAGGCACCACGCGGTCTGCGAGCTTGTTCCACTCCAGTTCGAACACCAGAGTGCGACCGTTAAGATCCAGTTTACGTTCCAGTTCAGGATGAACAACCCCAACAAAACCAATACGTTCACCTTTCAGATAAATCGCTGCGGATTGCCCCGGATGCAGTGCCGGATTCGCTTCTGCACGGAACTCAACCTCATTCAGTTTACCGGTCAGGTCGAGAACGGATTCAAGATCGCCTTTCAAATCATAGAAATCAACGGTCTCTTTTGCCAGGTTCCAGTGCTCTTCGTAACGGTTACCGCAAATCACACCGGCTAACATCAGATCCTGACGAATGCCCAACGGTGCCTGAGTATCTGGTACGAAACGCAGACCGCTTTCGAAAATGCGCACACGGTTCTGCTGACGGTTCTGGTTGTACACCACGGTTGCCAGCAGGCCAGTCCACAGAGAAAGACGCATTGCTGACATTTCAACAGAGATCGGGCTTGGCAGCAGTAAGGCTTCAACGCCTGGATGGATCATCTGCTGCACTTTCGGATCAACGAAGCTGTAGGTGATCACTTCCTGATAGCCTTTGTCGTTGAGCAGCGTTTTCACGCGCTTGAGCGACAGGTCAGCTTCACGGTGAGTACCCATAATCAGGCTTGCCTGTACCGGCTCATCCGGGATGTTGTTGTAGCCGTAAACACGCGCGACTTCTTCAACCAGATCTTCTTCAATCTCCATATCGAAACGCCAGCTCGGCGCAACTGCCTGCCATTCGTCTTTGCCTTCGGTCACTTCGCAGCCGAGACGACGCAGAATGTCAGTTACCTGCTCATCCGCAATATGATGGCCGATCAGGCGATCCAGTTTGCTACGACGTAGAGTGATGGTTGCACGCTTCGGCAGCGTTGCTTCGTTGGTGATATCAATTACCGGGCCAGCCTCACCACCGCAGATGTCGATCAGCAGACGGGTCGCACGTTCCATCGCTTTGTGCTGCAGTGCCGGATCAACGCCACGCTCATAACGGTGAGACGCATCGGTATGCAGGCCATGACGACGAGCACGACCGGTGATAGACAGCGGGCTAAAGAACGCGCATTCCAGCAGCACGTTTTGTGTTTCGTCATTCACGCCAGAGTGTTCGCCACCGAAGATGCCGCCCATCGCCAGCGCCTTGTTGTGGTCGGCGATGACCAGAGTGTCAGCATTCAGCTTCGCTTCAGTACCGTCGAGCAGCACCAGCGTTTCGCCCTCTTTCGCCATCCGCACCACAATGCCGCCTTCAATGCGATCTTTATCGAAAGCGTGCATCGGCTGGCCCAGTTCGAGCAGCACATAGTTGGTGACGTCAACAACTGCATCGATAGAACGGATCCCGCAACGACGCAGTTTTTCTTTCATCCACAGCGGAGTTGGCGCTTTAACGTTAATGCCTTTTACCACACGGCCAAGATAACGCGGGCAGGCTTCCGGCGCTTCGACTGTAATCGGCAGCGTGTCGTCGATGGTCGCACCAACCGGAACGATTTCCGGTTGAACCAGCGGCAGCTGGTTCAGCACGGCAACGTCACGCGCAACACCAATGATGCCTAAGCAGTCGGCACGGTTTGGCGTCACGCTGATTTCGATGGTGTTGTCATCAAGTTTCAGGTATTCACGGATATCGGTGCCAATCGGCGCATCCGCAGGCAGTTCGATAATGCCGCTGTGATCGTCAGAAATGCCCAGTTCAGAGAAGGAGCACAGCATCCCTTCAGACGGTTCGCCACGCAGTTTCGCCGCTTTAATTTTGAAATCACCCGGCAGAACAGCACCAATGGTCGCTACCGCTACACGCAGGCCCTGACGGCAGTTTGGCGCACCGCAGACGATGTCCAGCAGGCGATCGCCGCCGACATTCACTTTTGTCACACGCAGTTTGTCAGCGTTCGGATGCTGCGCACACTCAACCACTTCACCAACGACCACGCCGTGGAAGCTGCCGGCAACCGGTTCTACACCGTCAACTTCCAGGCCCGCCATAGTGATTTGATTTGCCAGCGCATCGCTATCAATCGCCGGGTTCACCCATTCGCGTAACCACAGTTCACTGAATTTCATAATCTATTCCTGCCTTATTTAAACTGTTTGAGGAAACGCAGATCGTTTTCGAAGAATGAACGCAGGTCGGTGACGCCGTAACGCAACATAGTCAGACGCTCCATCCCCATCCCGAAGGCGAAACCAGAGTAAACTTCCGGGTCGATGCCAACGTTACGCAACACGTTCGGATGCACCATCCCGCAGCCCAGCACTTCCAGCCATTTACCGTTTTTACCCATGACGTCCACTTCTGCAGAAGGTTCGGTAAACGGGAAGTAGGAAGGACGGAAGCGAATCTGCAAATCTTCCTCAAAGAAGTTACGCAGGAAGTCGTGCAGCGTGCCTTTCAGGTTGGTAAAGCTGATGTTGGTATCAACAATCAGACCTTCCATCTGATGGAACATCGGCGTGTGAGTCTGGTCGTAGTCGTTACGATAAACACGGCCAGGCGCGATGATACGAATCGGTGGCTGCTGGGCTTTCATGGTGCGGATCTGTACGCCAGAGGTCTGGGTACGCAGCAGGCGGGTAGTGTCAAACCAGAAAGTGTCGTGGTCAGCGCGCGCCGGGTGGTGACCAGGAATGTTCAGAGCATCGAAGTTATGATAATCGTCTTCGATTTCCGGCCCGGTTGCCACGGTAAAGCCAAGCTCACCGAAGAAACTTTCGATACGGTCGATGGTACGGGTAACCGGATGCAGACCGCCGTTTTCAATGCGACGACCTGGCAGAGAGACATCAATCGTTTCCGCCGCCAGACGCGCATTCAGTGCAGCGCTTTCCAGTTCCGCTTTACGCGCATTCAGCGCCTGCTGAACCTGCTCTTTCGCTTCGTTGATAACCGCACCAGCTGCCGGACGCTCTTCTGGCGGCAGCTCACGCAGGGTCGTCATCTGAAGGGTTAAGTGCCCTTTTTTACCCAAATATTCGACGCGCACATTATCTAACGCGGCAACATCTGACGCCTGGCTAATGGCCGCCTTCGCACTGGCAACCAGTTCTGCGAGATGTGACATGGTTTTCCTCATTGTGTCAGTGGTGACACTGGTTCGTTGGACTTAGAGCCTATCCCATCAGGCTATTTTACTTGCCATTTTGGTCCCGGGCTGTGCTCGAAATTCTCACGTACTTAAATACGCTCCGGTTTCTCCGCGCTGGCCGTGTCCAGTCTGGCTGCGACAATTACACCTGATGAGACAGGCTTTTTATTTTTCAAAACGCGCATACAAAAAAAGCCTCCACTGGGAGGCTTTCAGGCGCTGTTTTCCGTTTCTCTTCTCACGCGCTAGCCTCCTGGATTCAGGTGCTAAAGTAAAAAAAGAAGCGGAAAATAGCAGCATTCATTGCTTGCGTTACCTTTTGGTACTCTTCAAAAGACCTTTATTGAAAAGGCTACGGCGATAAAAGTCAATGTTTTGATGGCGTTGAAACGAAAAGAGGGAGACTAGCTCCCTCTTTCAACTGGCTTATGCCAGAGCTGCTTTCGCTTTTTCAACCAGAGCGGTGAACGCTACTTTGTCGAATACTGCGATATCAGCCAGGATCTTACGGTCGATTTCAACAGAGGCTTTTTTCAGGCCATTGATGAATTTGCTGTAAGAAATACCGTTCTGACGTGCTGCTGCGTTGATACGCGCAATCCACAGTTGACGGAACTGACGCTTACGTTGACGACGGTCACGGTAAGCATACTGACCAGCTTTGATAACAGCCTGGAAGGCAACGCGGTATACGCGAGAACGCGCACCGTAGTAGCCTTTAGCTTGTTTCAAAATTTTCTTGTGACGTGCACGTGCAATAACACCACGTTTTACGCGAGCCATATGTGCTCTCCTGTATCTATATTCTAATTAAAAAGTTAAAAACGTTAACGGCTTATGCGTACGGCAGGCACGCGATTACCAGGCCCAGATCGCCTTTGGAAACCATGGCTTTCGGACGCAGGTGACGTTTACGTTTGGTCGCTTTTTTGGTCAGAATGTGACGCAGGTTAGCGTGCTTGTGCTTAAAACCACCTTTACCGGTTTTTTTGAAGCGCTTAGCAGCACCGCGTACGGTCTTAATTTTTGGCATTTTAATAACTTCCACTTCGCATTGTTAATAAACGAAACAAAGGCGAACAAAGCCTGTGAAGCCCGAAGGCTCCACAGACAGTGCTACTTGAAGGCCTTACTGTTTCTTCTTAGGAGCGAGCACCATGATCATCTGGCGGCCTTCGATCTTCGTTGGGAAGGATTCGACCACTGCCAGTTCTTGCAAATCGTCTTTCACGCGATTAAGCACTTCCATACCGATTTGCTGGTGCGCCATCTCACGACCGCGGAAACGCAGCGTGATTTTGGCTTTATCACCCTCTTCGAGAAAGCGAATCAGGCTGCGGAGTTTTACCTGATAGTCGCCTTCATCTGTACCAGGACGGAATTTAATTTCCTTAACCTGGATAACTTTTTGCTTTTTCTTCTGTTCCTTAGAAGACTTGCTCTTTTCATAGAGGAATTTGCCGTAATCCATTATACGACAAACCGGCGGCTCGGCGTTAGGGCTGATCTCGACTAAGTCTACTCCGGCTTCTTCTGCTTTCTCCAGAGCTTCTCTCAGACTCACAATACCAAGCTGCTCGCCTTCCAGACCTGTTAAGCGAACTTCCTGGGCGCGAATTTCGCCATTGATACGGTTAGGGCGCGCCGTTTGAACTCGTTTTCCGCCTTTAATACCTTATTCCTCCAATTGTTTAAGACTGCGGCTGCGAATCTCTTGTTGCAGCTTCTCGATCACTTCATTTACGTCCATGCTTCCCAGGTCTTTACCACGGCGGGTGCGAACGGCAACTTTGCCTGATTCCACCTCTTTATCACCACAGACCAGCATATATGGGACGCGACGCAAAGTGTGCTCGCGGATTTTAAAGCCAATCTTCTCATTTCTCAAGTCTGCTTTAACACGAATGCCCGCATTTGATAGTTTTTGCGTCAATTCGTTAACGTATTCAGACTGTGAATCGGTAATATTCATGATAACAACCTGAACCGGCGCAAGCCAGGTCGGGAAGAAACCAGCGAACTCTTCGGTCAGGATACCGATGAAACGTTCCATCGACCCCAGAATTGCGCGGTGAATCATTACCGGTACTTTACGTTCATTGTCTTCGCCTACATAAGAAGCGCTCAGACGAGACGGCAAAGAGAAGTCCAGCTGTACTGTACCGCACTGCCATGCACGATCGAGGCAGTCATACAGGGTAAATTCAATTTTCGGACCGTAGAAAGCGCCTTCACCCAGTTGATATTCAAACGGGATGTTGTTTTCTTCCAGCGCAACCGCCAGGTCCGCCTCAGCACGATCCCACATTTCGTCGCTGCCAATACGTTTTTCAGGACGAGTGGAGAGTTTGACGACGATCTTCTCGAAGCCAAAAGTGCTGTACATATCATAGACTAAACGGATACATCCGTTAACTTCATCGCGAATTTGTTCTTCAGTACAGAAGATATGCGCGTCATCCTGGGTAAATCCACGCACGCGCATCAGGCCATGCAGCGAACCTGACGGCTCGTTACGGTGGCAGCTACCAAACTCGGCCATACGCAGCGGCAGATCGCGATAAGACTTCAGCCCCTGGTTGAAAATTTGTACGTGACCCGGGCAGTTCATCGGCTTAATGCAGTATTCACGGTTCTCAGAAGATGTGGTGAACATTGCATCTTTGTAGTTGTCCCAGTGACCGGTTTTTTCCCACAGGACACGGTCCATCATGAACGGACCTTTAACTTCCTGATACTGGTACTCTTTCAGTTTAGAACGAACAAACACTTCCAGTTCACGGAAGATGGTCCAGCCGTCGTTGTGCCAGAATACCATACCCGGCGCTTCTTCCTGCATATGGTACAGGTCGAGCTGTTTACCGATTTTACGGTGGTCGCGTTTCGCGGCTTCTTCCAGGCGCTGCAGGTAAGCGTTAAGTGCTTTTTTGTCTGCCCACGCCGTACCGTAAATACGTTGCAACATTTTGTTGTTGCTGTCGCCACGCCAGTAAGCCCCTGCCGTTTTCATTAGTTTGAAATGATGGCAGAAACGCATGTTCGGTACGTGCGGACCGCGGCACATATCGACATATTCTTCATGGAAGTACAGACCTGGCTTGTCATCATGGGCGATGTTTTCGTCAAGAATGGAGACTTTGTAGCTCTCCCCACGGTTGGCGAAAGTTTCACGCGCTTCGTGCCAGCTGACTTTCTTCTTAATGACGTCGTAGTTTTTCTCAGCAAGCTCATGCATCCGCTTCTCGAGTGCTTCGACATCTTCCTGGGTTAACGTGCGGTCAAGATCAACGTCGTAATAAAAACCGTTGTCAATAACCGGGCCGATTGCCATTTTGGTATGCGGCCAAAGTTGTTTAATCGCGTGCCCTAACAGGTGCGCACAGGAGTGACGAATGATCTCCAGACCTTCTTCGTCTTTGGCGGTAATGATCGACAGTTGTGCGTCGTTTTCAATCAGATCGCAAGCATCAACCAGTTCGCCATTAACGCGCCCTGCGATACAGGCTTTCGCCAGACCTGGACCAATGTCCAGCGCAACATCCATGGGGCTTACAGCGTGATCGTAATGGCGTTGGCTGCCATCAGGAAGAGTTATAACAGGCATTTTATATCCTTATTTGCAGTGGTGACCCACACGAAAGATCACATACAAAGAAAAATTTGTTTATTAACAGTTCATTGCGAAACCATCTAGCCAACAAATGCTAAATTGGTTCGCAATCAGGTACACAAATGAAAGACATTAACCTCTCACCTTCCACCCGGTTGAGCGATGTTAACACTAAAAAAAGGGAGATTGTACCTTTCCGTTTCACATTGATTCGATTCGCAATTCGTTTGTAGTGAGTACACCAGCAAAACGCTTAAAGAACAACTGATAACATCACGGTGCGTCTGAAAGGTTTACTGCGAGCGGATTTACAGCAGCATAAACTGAATCCAGCAAAGTTCGTTGCGTGATTTGGCGGTAGTATTTTAAACGCTCATGAGATTAATGACGAAGTGGTCATATCACAATGATAAAAGTGACACAATTCTTATAACAATTTTTCGTGCACATTTCGTTCTGGCGATAATAATTAATCATCATCCTCAAAACCTCCAGATATATATAAGGCGAACAGATTATAAGTCAAAACGATATCATTATCAGAACTCATTATAAGTCTCCTCATAGATTGCACATCGATAGCGACATACCAACACCTTCATCAGAGCCTATTAATCAATTTGCGCGCCAGCTCATCACCCTACTTGATACCTCTGACTTAAGTTCGATGCTGTCATACTGTGTTACTCAGGAATTTACCGCAAACTGTCGAAAAATATCACAAAATTGTTATTCCACTGCCCTTTTTACCATTAACTTTGCCACTTCACCCATCCATACAGAAAATATACTCATTACATTACACTATAAAAAAGAAATCATTTCCTTATTACTGGAAACCACGCCTATTAAAGCTAACCATTTGCGAAGCATACTGGATTATATTGAACAGGAACAGTTAACTGCTGAAGATCGTAACCATTGTATGAAACTGTCTAAAAAAATCCATAGAGAAAAAAACTATACACCCAACAGTAAATCTCAATGGTAGTGCATGTTTTTTGCAATCTCCTTCTGACGCTATTTTTTGTCGCCATCTGTCATTGCAATACGCCCTTGATTCATTGAGAAATGGAAAAGGCAAAGTCAACCTGATTAAACATTACTCCTCCGTTGAATCCATACAGCAGCATGTCCCCTTAGTCCGGGACGCGGAGTTCAGAGCATTACTTCGCCATCCTCCTGCAGGGAGTCGCGTTATCGCGAGTAAGGATTTTGGCTTCGCTTTAGATATTTTCTTTTGTCGAATGATGGCAAACAATGTCAGTCATATGTCCGCGATTTTATATATAGACAATCATACTTTGTCAGTAAGGCTACGAATAAAGCAGTCAGTGTATGGACAATTAAATTATGTTGTGTCCGTTTACGACCCGAACGATACCAACGTTGCCGTCAGAGACACCCACAGGACAGCACGGGGCTTTCTTTCGCTTGATAAGTTCATCAGTTCAGGTCCCGATGCTCAGACCTGGGCTGATAGATATGTTCGCAACTGTGCAATTGCTATTCTGCCCCTATTACCTGTGGGAGTTCCAGGGGCTATTTTCGCGGGTATTGCATCACGAATGCCATTTGCCCCTATACATCCATCGGCAATGTTGTTAATAATGGCTACAGGCCAGACTCAACAGCTTATTACATTATTCAAACAGTTGCCCATACTCCCTGAAAAAGAAATCATTGAAATAATAACTGCGCAGAATAGCGTTGGTACACCTGCTTTATTTTTGGCTATGATGAACGGACATACTGACAACGTGAAAATATTTATGCAAGAAATTCAGTCACTGGTAGATAATCACATCATTCATGAAGATAATCTGGTTAAATTACTGCAAACTAAAAGTGCTAACGAAACACCTGGACTTTATATCTCCATGTTGTATGGATTCGATGAAATAATCGATATCTTTCTGAATGCATTAACCACTCCAATAGCACAAGAGCTTTTAAACAAAAAACTGGTGATGAGTATTTTAGCCATGAAAATACATGATGGTGAGCCAGGATTATACGCCGCAATGGAAAATAATCACCCTTTGTGTGTCACACGGTTCCTCTCTAAAATTAATGGCATCGCCTTTAAATACAAGTTGAGCAAAGCTAACATCATGGATTTATTAAAAGGAGCTACAGCACAGGGAACCCCTGCATTATACATCGCCATGAGCAAGGGTAATGAAGACGTCGTGTTATCTTATATATCGACGCTGGGTGCTTTTGCAAAAAAACATTCTTTTAGTCAACATCAGTTATTTACACTATTGGCCGCTAAAAATCATGACAACATGTCAGCTGTTCATATAGCCATTCATCATAAGCATTATAAAACTGTAGAAACATATTATGCTGCTATTAATGCAATCAGCCAAAGCCTGAGTTTTAGTGCTGATGAAATAAAGACGTATTTATAACCAGCTATTTACGATATATATCGATACATAATTTTATTTTTTTCATAAAACGCAGAAACAGTGACCATGTGCACAACGCCACCCGACGGCTGTAATAACAAAAAATCCCTTGATGCCTGTCCCTTTTGTTACACTCCGTTATCACGCACAAGAGATATGCAGGACACTGGTATGCCGACTAAACGCTTTGATAAAAAACACTGGAAGATGGTGGTGGTGCTACTGGCAATCTGTGGCGCTATGTTGTTGCTACGTTGGGCAGCAATGATTTGGGGCTGAGCAGTGACAAACGAAGACAGCCAGACCGCATAACACGGTCCGGCAGATAATTTTACATGCTGTAGCCCAGCGATAAGGTTGTCCGACGGTCGGTATGTTCCGGTGCAGACTCTGGAGGTTCAGAGTTCCATGTGACGTTGTAAGCCACCTTCAGTCCAAAATGTTCATTAATAGCAACATTTAATGCGCTTTCGGAGTTCAGCGTTGTGTCTTCCGCGCCAAAGACCGAAACACCCTGCGTAAATTTAGCGTTGTCAGTCAACTGCCATGCATAAGCCCCGGAGGCATAGCCCAGCGGCTGGGTTTCACTGGCATTGTCGGTATATTTGTCGTAACGCACACCTGGACCGAATTCAAAGCGGAAACTGTGTACCGGGCCATTCAAAAACTGACGACCATAACCCGCGGTCAACACATCGCGCTCTCGATAGCCGTTATAACGGTCTGTCAGCCAGCTTGCCTGACCAAATAAATAGTCATAATCAGTTAAATTAAAACGGCTACGCCCGCCCGCCGCATATTTTTCTGAAGAACGCTCATCATTAGAAGAAGTATTACTGGCGTTCCCCCACAGCGACCAGGCAGTGGTGTGTCCATACCAGGTCATGGTGGTGTCAGCCGTAAGTGAGGAGCTTTTCGTATTGCCTGATTGTGCAAGATATCCTGCGTTCAGATTACCTTCGAAAGGTTTTTTAGCGCTGGCAGGATCATCCATGACAGTAAAAACGGAATCATCGGCAGCTGCATTCAGTGACGCAAACATGCCCCCCGCCAACATAACGATGGCAGGAACTGTCTTCAAAAGCTTCATTTATCAAGAGTCCGTACAACAAAAAAAGAGACCATCGCGGTCCCGGAAACTTTCTTAAGGATCAAAGATTAGCGTCCCTGGAAAGGTAACGAATTATAAAAAGGCGCGAATAACTTAGCAATGTATTCTTATTTCATTTTTTGAATAAGCATGTGGCGAAAACAGATTTTTATTTATATATATTTATCTGCAAAATTTTAAATAAAGCTCCAATAAATCATATTGTTAATTTCTTCACTTTCCGCTGATTCGGTGCCAGACTGAAATCAGCCTATAGGAGGAAATGATGGTACGTATCTATACGTTGACACTTGCGCCCTCTCTCGATAGCGCAACAATTACCCCGCAAATTTATCCCGAAGGAAAACTGCGCTGTACCGCACCGGTGTTCGAACCCGGGGGCGGCGGCATCAACGTCGCCCGCGCCATTGCCCATCTTGGAGGCAGTGCCACAGCGATCTTCCCGGCGGGTGGCGCGACCGGCGAACACCTGGTTTCACTGTTGGCGGATGAAAATGTCCCCGTCGCTACTGTAGAAGCCAAAGACTGGACCCGGCAGAATTTACACGTACATGTGGAAGCAAGCGGTGAGCAGTATCGTTTTGTTATGCCAGGCGCGGCATTAAATGAAGATGAGTTTCGCCAGCTTGAAGAGCAAGTTCTGGAAATTGAATCCGGGGCCATCCTGGTCATAAGCGGAAGCCTGCCGCCAGGTGTGAAGCTGGAAAAATTAACCCAACTGATTTCCGCTGCGCAAAAACAAGGGATCCGCTGCATCGTCGACAGTTCTGGCGAAGCGTTAAGTGCAGCACTGGCAATTGGTAACATCGAGTTGGTTAAGCCTAACCAAAAAGAACTCAGTGCGCTGGTGAATCGCGAACTCACCCAGCCGGACGATGTCCGCAAAGCCGCGCAGGAAATCGTTAATAGCGGCAAGGCCAAACGGGTTGTCGTTTCCCTGGGTCCACAAGGAGCGCTGGGTGTTGATAGTGAAAACTGTATTCAGGTGGTGCCACCACCGGTGAAAAGCCAGAGTACCGTTGGCGCTGGTGACAGCATGGTCGGCGCGATGACACTGAAACTGGCAGAAAATGCCTCTCTTGAAGAGATGGTTCGTTTTGGCGTAGCTGCGGGGAGTGCAGCCACACTCAATCAGGGAACACGTCTGTGCTCCCATGACGATACGCAAAAAATTTACGCTTACCTTTCCCGCTAACAAAAACATTCCCCCAGCATTGGGGGAATCATCACCAACCTGTCGGCAACGCGTTTCTCCGACTATGCTCAAAAGTCATGTGATAACAAAGGGGTGAACTATGGCCAGTGGCGATCTTGTCCGTTATGTCATAACCGTCATGTTGCATGAGGATACATTGACTGAAATTAACGAGTTGAATAATTACCTGACTCGCGACGGTTTTTTGCTCACTATGACGGATGATGAGGGAAATATCCATGAGCTGGGAACTAACACTTTTGGACTTATCAGTACCCAAAGTGAAGAAGAAATTAGAGAACTGGTTTCGGGGCTTACCCAAAGTGCAACCGGCAAAGATCCTGAAATCACCATCACGACCTGGGAGGAATGGAATAGCAACAGAAAATAAATGGTTTTTGGGCAATAATCAGTCTGTGGTGTGCGTTAGCTCGTGTTTTTACACCGCATTCTTGCGCTAACCTTATGATCTGGCAGACAACATGGGAGAGACATCATGTGGCAGGCAATCAGTCGTCTTTTGAGCGAGCAGTTAGGTGAAGGCGAAATCGAACTGCGTAATGAACTGCCTGGCGGAGAAGTCCATGCCGCATGGCATTTGCGCTATGCAGGACATGATTTTTTCGTCAAATGTGATGAAAGGGAACTGCTTCCCGGTTTTACCGCCGAAGCCGACCAACTGGAGTTACTGTCGCGTAGTAAAACCGTCACCGTGCCTAAGGTTTGGGCAGTTGGCGCTGACCGTGACTACAGTTTTCTGGTGATGGATTATCTCCCACCTCGTCCGCTGGATGCGCATAGCGCATTTATTCTTGGTCAGCAAATTGCGCGTTTACATCAATGGAGCGACCAACCACAATTTGGCCTTGATTTCGATAACGCGCTCTCCACAACTCCACAGCCCAACACCTGGCAACGTCGCTGGTCAACGTTTTTTGCTGAACAACGGATTGGCTGGCAGTTGGAACTGGCTGCAGAAAAAGGGATCGCTTTCGGCAATATCGACGCCATCGTCGAGCATATTCAGCAGCGTCTGGCCTCACATCAACCGCAGCCTTCTCTGTTGCACGGCGATTTATGGTCCGGCAACTGTGCACTGGGTCCGGATGGCCCGTACATTTTCGACCCGGCCTGCTACTGGGGTGACCGAGAGTGCGACCTGGCGATGTTACCGCTGCATACTGAACAGCCGCCACAAATCTATGACGGCTATCAGTCAGTATCCCCGCTACCTGCCGATTTCCTTGAACGTCAACCGGTTTACCAACTCTACACGCTGTTAAATCGTGCAAGGTTATTTGGCGGTCAGCATTTGGTTATTGCTCAGCAGTCATTGGATAGATTATTAGCAGCATGATATGGGTTGAGGATAATGGCCGCTCCGTGCGGCCTTTTGATTAAATAAACCCAAGCAGAGAAAAGAACACATAACCTGCAGCAATACAAATAACCGGCAGGATATACAGTGAGAAAAACTGCAGGAAAATAGTATGGTGCGGAACAACAATACGGGACTCAATTTGTTCACGCGTTAGCCCCTCTTCCCCTTTGGCTTTTTCCAGAATGAGTTGATCTTCAACACCTTCCCGCAAGAAGCGCGCCTGGCGACTCATCCGGGCACCGGAATCCTGCAACGCCAGTCCGACAAAAATCAGGATGAAAATCACCCAGAACATAACGTTCACGCCACCATTAAAATTGGGCGTCGGGGAGTTATACCAGAATAGATTCAAAAAAGGCGTATTCGCCTGCATCATATCGATCATGACATGAGTAAAGTCGAGCATGACCGCATTAATGCCTTCCTTGTTTTCCTGCCGGGTATTCATAAATTTCAGCAAAGAAATCAATGTAGAGATCAATGCAGGTATAAAAATCACCCAACCCAAAATCCTTTTCAAAACAGCAATGCGTCCAGCTTGTTGATACGTCATGAGTTCTCCTTGATTAAGACGCGTCGTTTCACTTAGTTTACCTGTAGATATCTGTTTTCGCCCATTCTTTAAAGGCGATATGATAGGCGCTTAATCATAAGCACGGCTTAATACCTTACACATAATGCTCTAAAGGAGAGGTTGTAATGTCAACCCCGCGTCAGATTCTTGCTGCAATTTTTGATATGGATGGATTACTTATCGACTCAGAACCTTTATGGGATCGAGCCGAACTGGATGTGATGGCAAGCCTGGGGGTGGATATCTCCCGTCGTAACGAGCTGCCGGACACCTTAGGTTTACGCATCGATATGGTGGTCGATCTTTGGTACGCCCGGCAACCGTGGAATGGGCCAAGCCGTCAGGAAGTAGTAGAACGGGTTATTGCCCGTGCCATTTCACTGGTTGAAGAGACACGTCCATTATTACCAGGCGTGCGCGAAGCCGTTGCGTTATGCAAAGAACAAGGTTTATTGGTGGGACTGGCCTCCGCGTCACCACTACATATGCTGGAAAAAGTGTTGACCATGTTTGACTTACGCGACAGTTTCGATGCCCTCGCCTCGGCCGAAAAACTGCCTTACAGCAAGCCGCATCCGCAAGTATATCTCGACTGCGCAGCAAAACTGGGCGTTGACCCTCTGACCTGCGTAGCGCTGGAAGATTCGGTAAATGGCATGATCGCCTCTAAAGCAGCCCGCATGCGTTCCATCGTCGTTCCTGCGCCAGAAGCGCAAAATGATCCACGTTTTGTATTAGCAGACGTCAAACTCTCATCGCTGACAGAACTCACCGCAAAAGACCTTCTCGGTTAATGACCAGGGGCAGTGATCTCGCTGCCCCTGGTTCTTTATCTGAAATTGCATTCAACTGACGGATTAATCGTCAATTTAAGAGAAAGAGTTACACCGTCACCACTTCCGTGCACTGTATAAAAATCCTATACTGTACGTATCGACAGTTTAGTGAGTTTTATCATGACGGCGGAAGGTCACCTTCTCTTTTCTATTGCTTGTGCGGTATTTGCCAAAAATGCCGAGCTGACGCCCGTGCTGGCACAGGGTGACTGGTGGCATATTGTCCCTTCCGCAATCCTGACGTGTTTGTTACCGGACATCGATCACCCAAAGTCGTTTCTTGGGCAGCGATTAAAATGGATATCAAAACCGATCGCCCGCGCTTTTGGGCATCGTGGTTTTACCCACAGTCTGCTGGCGGTATTTGCGCTGCTGGCAACCTTTTACCTTAAGGTTCCGGAAGGCTGGTTCATTCCGGCTGATGCGCTACAAGGAATGGTGCTGGGTTATTTGAGCCACATACTTGCCGATATGCTGACACCCGCCGGTGTTCCCCTGCTCTGGCCATGCCGCTGGCGTTTCCGCTTGCCTATCCTGGTTCCCCAAAAGGGCAACCAACTGGAACGTTTTATCTGCATGGCATTATTTGTCTGGTCGGTATGGATGCCCCATTCATTACCCGAGAACAGCGCTGTTCGTTGGTCATCGCAAATGATCAATACCTTGCAGATCCAGTTTCATCGGCTTATTAAGCATCAGGTTGAATACTAAAAAGGCAAAAATCACCTTTCTGGAATAAGCAATTCCATTTGAATATAAGAGCCAGCTCACAGTTCTGTTAATCTTGCGCCAACACTATGACTGCTACGCAGTGATAGAAATAATAAGATCAGGAGAACGGGGATGAACTTTCCATTAATTGCGAACATCGTGGTGTTCGTTGTACTGCTGTTTGCGCTGGCTCAGACCCGCCATAAACAGTGGAGTCTGGCGAAAAAAGTGCTGGTGGGTCTGGTGATGGGTGTGGTTTTTGGCCTTGCCCTGCATACCATTTATGGTTCTGACAGCCAGGTACTTAAAGATTCTGTACAGTGGTTTAACATCGTTGGTAACGGCTATGTTCAACTGCTGCAAATGATCGTTATGCCGTTAGTCTTCGCCTCTATTCTGAGCGCGGTTGCCCGTCTGCATAACGCATCTCAGTTAGGCAAAATCAGTTTTCTGACCATCGGTACGCTTTTGTTTACCACGCTGATTGCGGCGCTGGTCGGTGTGCTGGTCACCAACCTGTTTGGTTTGACGGCTGAAGGTCTGGTTCAGGGTGGTGCAGAAACTGCACGTCTGAACGCCATTGAAAGTAACTATGTTGGTAAAGTCTCTGATCTGAGCGTTCCGCAGCTGGTCTTGTCCTTTATCCCGAAAAACCCGTTTGCCGATCTTACCGGAGCCAATCCGACGTCAATTATCAGCGTGGTAATTTTTGCCGCATTCCTCGGCGTAGCTGCATTGAAACTGCTGAAGGATGATGCGCCGAAAGGTGAACGCGTCTTAGCCGCTATCGATACCCTACAAAGCTGGGTGATGAAACTGGTTCGCCTGGTCATGCAGTTGACCCCTTACGGCGTTCTGGCTCTAATGACCAAAGTGGTTGCAGGTTCTAACTTGCAAGACATCATCAAACTGGGAAGTTTCGTTGTCGCGTCCTACCTCGGTCTGCTGATTATGTTTGCAGTGCATGGCATTCTGCTGGGCATTAATGGCGTGAGTCCGCTGAAGTACTTCCGTAAGGTATGGCCTGTGCTGACGTTTGCCTTTACCAGCCGTTCCAGTGCTGCGTCTATCCCACTGAATGTGGAAGCACAAACGCGTCGTCTGGGCGTTCCTGAATCCATCGCCAGTTTCGCCGCCTCTTTCGGTGCAACCATTGGTCAGAACGGCTGCGCCGGTTTGTATCCGGCAATGCTGGCGGTGATGGTTGCGCCTACGGTTGGCATTAACCCGCTGGACCCGATGTGGATTGCGACGCTGGTCGGTATTGTTACCGTTAGTTCCGCAGGCGTTGCCGGTGTCGGTGGTGGTGCAACTTTCGCCGCACTGATTGTACTGCCTGCGATGGGCCTGCCAGTAACCCTGGTGGCGCTGTTAATCTCCGTTGAACCGCTTATCGACATGGGCCGTACGGCGTTAAACGTTAGTGGCTCGATGACAGCTGGCACGCTGACCAGCCAGTGGCTGAAGCAAACCGATAAAGCCATTCTGGATAGCGAAGACGACGCCGAACTGGCACACCATTAATTCTTATGCTGGCAACGGTCCGTTTTGTATAGGGGCCGTTGCCTTACTTTTTAAATGTTCCATCGCGGCGATGCATACTGACTCATATTTAAACAGATCGTCAGCGAAAAAAATGTCCAACTTATCAATACATTCCTGGCTCAATGAATGTGCCTGTAGCGAGAAGCTTAAAACCTCATACCCGAGACGTTTTCTAAGTGAACTATCTGGAATACTCATAATATCTTCAAGCACACCACTTCCCATTCCCGGAAGATTTAGTGGATTAAAAAGAAGATTGATATTAAGCATTGATATTATCGAAGGAAACTTTAGGAGACTCTCATTTTTTTGAATCGCAGCAAAAATGCTCCCGACAGGATGTATATAATTTTGTTCATAGTATATAGTCCTTAAATAGTGAATAACCAACCTGTTTTTTATACTGATCAAATTGGTCATTTTTTCTGGGCGAAATACAGAAGTGACATCCATTCCAATAAAATCTTTATTTATACCTCTTATCCGAATTTCACTACCATAAAGATTATTAATTATTACTCTATATTTAACATTGTCCTGCAGATATGTATCAAAACTAAGTGCTGGCGCTCCTGGCTTTGAGGCATCATAGTTAATGTTAGACATATAGGCAATCATATAATTAAAGTTTGATTCTGCTATTTCATCGCAGTCACATTGACCCGTTGATATAAAGAAAGTGAGTGCTGTCATAGTAGACTGCAGCCTTTCTTTAAAAGAGTCGAAAGCCAGGCTTTTAATATTTAAATCACCATAATTACTCTGTATTAAGTTTGTAGAAAACATCTCCCGCCTCATATTGTTAACAAAATTATTATCTCATTTAAATCTAAGTCATTTACAATATAAGTTTAAGAGCGACGCCACAGGATGAACTATCAAAAATAGCTCATCATGATTAGCAAAACTTAACCATTTTAAAATAAATAAACAATTAAAGAAAAAAGATCACTTATTTATAGCAATAGATCGTCAAAGGCAGCTTTTTGTTACAGGTGGTTTGAATGAATGTAGCAACGAAATACAGAATTTCAGGTCATGTAACTCCCGGCAAAACCGGGAGGTATGTAATCCTTACTCAGTCACTTCCCCTTCCTGGCGGATCTGATTTGCCCAACGTTGGGCAGATTCAGGCACAGTAAACGCCGGTGAGCGCAGAAATGACTCTCCCATCAGTACAAACGCAACATATTTGCCACGCAGCATCCAGACATCACGAAACGAATCCATCTTTATCGCATGTTCTGGCGGCGCGGGTTCCGTGCGTGGGACATAGCTAATAATCTGGCGGTTTTGCTGGCGGAGCGGTTTCTTCATTACTGGCTTCACTAAACGCATATTAAAAATCAGAAAAACTGTAGTTTAGCCGATTTAGCCCCTGTACGTCCCGCTTTGCGTGTATTTCATAACACCGTTTCCAGAATAGTCTCCGAAGCGGGATCTGGCTGGTGGTCTATAGTTAGAGAGTTTTTTGACCAAAACAGCGGCCCTTTCAGTAATAAATTAAGGAGACGAGTTCAATGTCGCAACATAACGAAAAGAACCCACATCAGCACCAGTCACCACTACACGATTCCAGCGAAGCGAAACCGGGGATGGACTCACTGGCACCTGAGGACGGCTCTCATCGTCCAGCGGCTGAACCAACACCGCCAGGTGCACAACCTACCGCCCCAGGGAGCCTGAAAGCCCCTGATACGCGTAACGAAAAACTTAATTCTCTGGAAGACGTACGCAAAGGCAGTGAAAATTATGCGCTGACCACTAATCAGGGCGTGCGCATCGCCGACGATCAAAACTCACTGCGTGCCGGTAGCCGTGGTCCAACGCTGCTGGAAGATTTTATTCTGCGCGAGAAAATCACCCACTTTGACCATGAGCGCATTCCGGAACGTATTGTTCATGCACGCGGATCAGCCGCTCACGGTTATTTCCAGCCATATAAAAGCTTAAGCGATATTACCAAAGCGGATTTCCTCTCAGATCCGAACAAAATCACCCCAGTATTTGTACGTTTCTCTACCGTTCAGGGTGGTGCTGGCTCTGCTGATACCGTGCGTGATATCCGTGGCTTTGCCACCAAGTTCTATACCGAAGAGGGTATTTTTGACCTCGTTGGCAATAACACGCCAATCTTCTTTATCCAGGATGCGCATAAATTCCCCGATTTTGTTCATGCGGTAAAACCAGAACCGCACTGGGCAATTCCACAAGGGCAAAGTGCCCACGATACTTTCTGGGATTATGTTTCTCTGCAACCTGAAACTCTGCACAACGTGATGTGGGCGATGTCGGATCGCGGCATCCCCCGCAGTTACCGCACCATGGAAGGCTTCGGTATTCACACCTTCCGCCTGATTAATGCCGAAGGGAAGGCAACGTTTGTACGTTTCCACTGGAAACCACTGGCAGGTAAAGCCTCACTCGTTTGGGATGAAGCACAAAAACTCACCGGACGTGACCCGGACTTCCACCGCCGCGAGTTGTGGGAAGCCATTGAAGCAGGCGATTTTCCGGAATACGAACTGGGCTTCCAGTTGATTCCTGAAGAAGATGAATTCAAGTTCGACTTCGATCTTCTCGATCCAACCAAACTTATCCCGGAAGAACTGGTGCCCGTTCAGCGTGTCGGCAAAATGGTGCTCAATCGCAACCCGGATAACTTCTTTGCTGAAAACGAACAGGCGGCTTTCCATCCTGGGCATATCGTGCCGGGACTGGACTTCACCAACGATCCGCTGTTGCAGGGACGTTTGTTCTCCTATACCGATACACAAATCAGTCGTCTTGGTGGGCCGAATTTCCATGAGATTCCGATTAACCGTCCGACCTGCCCTTACCATAATTTCCAGCGTGACGGCATGCATCGCATGGGGATCGACACTAACCCGGCGAATTACGAACCGAACTCGATTAACGATAACTGGCCGCGCGAAACACCGCCGGGGCCGAAACGCGGCGGTTTTGAATCATACCAGGAGCGCGTGGAAGGCAATAAAGTTCGCGAGCGCAGCCCATCGTTTGGCGAATATTATTCCCATCCGCGTCTGTTCTGGCTAAGTCAGACGCCATTTGAGCAGCGCCATATTGTCGATGGTTTCAGTTTTGAGTTAAGCAAAGTCGTTCGTCCGTATATTCGTGAGCGCGTTGTTGACCAGCTGGCGCATATTGATCTCACTCTGGCCCAGGCGGTGGCGAAAAATCTCGGTATCGAACTGACTGACGACCAGCTGAATATCACCCCACCTCCGGACGTCAACGGTCTGAAAAAGGATCCATCCTTAAGTTTGTACGCCATTCCTGACGGTGATGTGAAAGGTCGCGTGGTAGCGATTTTACTTAATGATGAAGTGAGATCGGCAGACCTTCTGGCCATTCTCAAGGCGCTGAAGGCCAAAGGCGTTCATGCCAAACTGCTCTACTCCCGAATGGGTGAAGTGACTGCGGATGACGGTACGGTGTTGCCTATAGCCGCTACCTTTGCCGGTGCACCTTCGCTGACGGTCGATGCGGTCATTGTCCCTTGCGGCAATATCGCGGATATCGCTGACAACGGCGATGCCAACTACTACCTGATGGAAGCCTACAAACACCTTAAACCGATTGCGCTGGCGGGTGACGCGCGCAAGTTTAAAGCAACAATCAAGGTCGCTGACCAGGGTGAAGAAGGGATTGTGGAAGCTGACAGCGCTGACGGTAGTTTTATGGATGAACTGCTAACGCTGATGGCAGCACACCGCGTGTGGTCACGCATTCCTAAGATTGACAAAATTCCTGCCTGATGGGAGGCGGCGCAATTGCGCCGCCTCAAATGATTTACATAGTGCGCTTTGTTTATGCCGGATGCGGCGTGAACGCCTTATCCGGCCTACAAAACTGTGCAAATTCAATATATTGCAGGAAACACGTAGGCCTGATAAGCGAAGCGCATCAGGCAGTTTTGCGTTTGTCAGCAGTCTCAAGCGGCGCAGTTACGCCGCCTTTGTAGGAATTAATCGCCGGATGCAAGGTTCACGCCGCATCTGGCAAACATCCTCACTTACACATCCCGATAACTCCCCAACCGATAACCACGCTGAGCGATAGCACCTTTCAACGACGCTGATGTCAACACATCCAGCTCCGTTAAGCGTGGGAAACAGTAAGCACTCTGACGGATAGTATTATCGATAAACGCCGGATGACACATCACCTCCAGCGAACGATCACCCCGATGGCCTGCGTCATCCAGCACTTGCAGGAACAGCGACTCACTGATCTCTTCACCGTAGAATGCACTGCTGAATCCCTGGGTAGTGCGCAGGTTGACCGGCAAATCAAACGCCATCTGACGATCCGCCCGCAACGCAATGCCCTGCTCTGCCGCAAACCTGGCAACAATCGGGAAAATCTGCGGGAACATATGCACATGATGATGGCTATCAAGATGCGTAGGTTTGCGTCCAAATAGCTCAATGAAACGCAAATACTGACTGACAAGCTCCTGAGTAATTTCTTCCAGCGGTAAAGCATCTTCTTCTGCCAACTGCCAGATCCATTTTCCCAGCACACCATCGCGGGTTAACCCCGGCATAGCTGTCAGTGGCTTACCCATAGTAAGGACAAAGTGCATCCCTATGGCCAGACTCGGTTCATCACGACTCAACTGCACCGCATGGTCAATAGCCTGCCCATTCACCAGCGCCGTCGTCGACGTGACAATCCCATTGCGACAGGCCTCGATAATGCCGTAGTTCTGACCTTTGCTTAAGCCAAAATCATCGGCATTAACAATCAGTAAGCGTTCCATAATCAGCCTCGGTTAATGTGCTTTTTTAAGCTCTGCGATGCAGTCGGCAAAGTTTGGCAGCCATTTCTCGTGCGCCAGAATCATCTCGCGTGCCAGCAGCTCAGCATCGCGATCGGAATGCACCAACGGACTAAGGTTTAGCGCCAGTAACACATCGTTAAATTCTCCGCTAAGTGCGGCGTTACTGGCAGCAATCTCGAAGCCTTTAATGGTGTGAATCAGCCCCATTACTTTATCATCGAAATGCGTAATGCGCGGATGTGGCGTCGCGCCATCGCGCCCCAGCTTACAGGTCATTTCTACTGCCCAGTCTGCCGGAATATTATCAATCTGCCCATGATGCGGGATATTAACGTAATGTTCTGCTTGCTTGTCGTTGTAGATAGCGTTGATCACTTCGCATGCTGCATCAGAGTAATAAGCCCCACCGCGCTGTTCCAGTTCTTTCGGCTTAACTTTCAGCTCAGGATTTTTATACAGCTCAAAAAGTTGTTTCTCGACTTTCTGTACTACCTGCGCTCGTGCGCCGCCTTTGTAGTATTCGCCCATTTCAATAGCCAGCATCTCTTTCTGCTTGAAGTAATACAGCAGATAAGAACATGGCAGCAGATTCAACGAACGAATTAAGCCCTCACTAAATGGCAGATCGAAAATATTTTTTACAGAGGACGCTTTTAACTGCCCTGACGCCACACCATCAAGCAATTCGGCAAAGCGCGACTTGCCATTTACCAGCACATCCTTAATGAACACCATATGGTTGAGGCCGAACAAATCGATAGATAAATCATCGCTGTCTTTCAGCATCAGAACATCGCGAATAAACATCTTCATGCCGATCGGAATATTACACACGCCGATAAAGCGTTTAAATCCGGTATGACGATAAACGGCTTCAGTGACCATTCCCGCCGGGTTAGTGAAGTTAATCACCCATGCATTCGGACAAAGTTCTTCGACATCTTTTACGATGTCAAAAATCACCGGAATGGTACGCAGACCTTTAAACAAACCGCCCGCGCCGTTGGTTTCCTGACCAAGATAACCATGACTTAATGGAATACGTTCATCCAGCTCACGCGCCGGTAATTGGCCAACGCGCAGTTGGGTAGTAACGAAATCAGCATCTTTCAATGCTTCGCGGCGATCCAGCGTTTTATAAAGCTTCATCGGGACGCCAGCGTTATCAATCATCCGTTGGCAGAGATCGAAAATAATATCCAGTTTCGGTTTACCACCTTCGACATCCACCAGCCATAATTCGCTGACCGGCAATTCGTGATAACGCTTAATAAATCCTTCCAGTAACTCCGGGGTATAGCTGCTCCCGCCACCAATAGTGACGACTTTTAATTTCTGGCTCATAATTTCTCCCTTCAGTACAGAATACTGATATCTGGCATATCTGCCCCCCCGGACATAAATAATCCAGCAACAGGACAGATATGTGAATTGTCAGGTATAACGACTTACTGATTAAATTCAGTCAATTTCTTACGATAGCTCTTAGGCGTAAAGGACGTTAATTTCTTAAACGTTTTAATAAACAAACTCGGGCTACTATAACCGGCCTCAAACGCAATATCCGTCACTGAATAGTTGGTCATTTCCAGTTGTTTTTTGGCAAAATTAATACGGATTTCATTAATAATCTGCATTGGCGTTTTGCCATAATATCGTTGAGTCGCTCGCGTCAAATATTCCTGTGATTTGGCTGACAACGCCACCATATTCTCCAGCGCCGATTCACTAAACTGCTCTTTATCATGCATCTTTTCTACCGTACTTTTCAGCCACTGCGGTACATCATCAATCACCTGTTCTTCGCGGTAATGACGTAAACGGTTAATGACATAAAAAGTAACCATCTCAACAAACTCTTCCAGCCCTGTTTCGCGGAAATTCAATGAAGAAATCACTGTTTCCACATAGGTGAGAAAAGCGTTATTGGTCCGGTATACCTGCGAAGCGACAAAGCAATAAGGCAACAATGGCAGGTAATGCTGCTCAAAAAAGCGTTTACTGATCCCAACGTTCAATATGCGCGTGGCACCAAACTCATAAAAACTTTGATGGTGCGAACCTAACGGAATAAAAACAAAATCGCCCCGTTCCAGTAACACGCGCTTACCGTTAATCTCCTAGAAATAACGCCCGGTTAATACCAGAGTAAATTCATAATAGTCGTGCTGATGCAGTCCGCTGATACTCTCAGTTTTGTTATAGATAAACACATGGAAGTTTTTGCCATTAAACAACTGCTGTTCTCGGGCAGTGGCAATTTCCGGCGCGTTAATCACTGGCTGCATCATCGACTCCTTATGCCTTCAGTTTTTCATGAAGCTCAATTAATTCAGTAATCAGTTCACGCGCAAGCATGGACGTCATTAAATGATCCTGAGCGTGGACCAGCACCAGACTCACTTTCATCTTACCTTCGCCCGCATCGCCTTCAATCAGTTTCGTCTGTACCAGATGCGCTTCATTCAATGCCATCCGTGACTGATCCATCATGGCTTTTGCTGCGGCAAAATCGCCCTGCTTCGCCTGTTTCAGTGCCGCATACGCCAGGCTGCGCGCTTGTCCGGAGTTGATGATCAGCCCCATCACCACTTCTTCCAGCTCTTCAGCTTCCGTTTGCGTATCGGGAATGTTATCGAGATCCATCATACATCGTTCCTCTCTTTTCTTACCGGCACGATTACCCGTACCGGCATCGATTAAAATTTCAGGGCGTTAGCGATATCTTCTTCGCTCTCTTCTTTATCAATCGCATTTTGTGCTTTGTTAGCCACCACAACAAAGGGCAGATAAATTAACGTTGCGATGCCAAGGTTGAAGAGTGCGACCAGCAATGCGGCGACGCTACCGTTGGTGTTAAAGAAGGCTCCCAGACCGGTTGGCATGGTCCACGGTGCAATATTGGTCACCGGAGGAATAATGCCCATGTAGTACGCTGCGAGGGTGATTGCCGCCAGAATCGGTTGTACCAGTACAAACGGGATAAACATCACCGGGTTCATGATAATTGGCAGACCAAACAGAATCGGTTCGTTAATCTGGAAGATGCCGGACGGCAGCGCCAGTTTTGCCACCTGACGATAATCAGCACGGCGAGAGGCGATAAAGATAGCCAGGATCAGGCCTAAAGTCGCACCACTGCCCCCAAGGAAAATAAAGGAGTCCAGCATCGGCTTGGCCCAGATATGGAAGGTCTTACCGGCTGCCAGCGCCGCTTCGACGGAACCATATTGCTGATAGGTCGCGATATTTTCCAGTGCCCACGGCGTCATAATGCCGTTGTCCAGTGCGGTCAGCGCCAGCGCGCCATGAATACCGAAGAACCAGAGCAGTGGAACAAAGATCACATAGGCCCAGCCCACCACGCTACCCAACGATGCCAGTGGGGTTGAGATGGTATCCATAATGATCTGATGGAAGTTGGTGCCCCAGGTATTCAACGCCCAGGCAATAATCCCCATCACGGAAAGAATAATAAAGCCGGGAATTAATGCCGAGAAGGAACGCGATACTGAAGCAGGTACGCTGTCGGGCAGTTTAATGACCCAATTGCGGCGGACAATAAAGGTAAACATTTCTGCCACCACCAGGCCAATAATAATCCCGGAGATGATATTCGCCCCACCTAACCAGTTTGCACCAACCGCATAGGCCTCACCGACACTATATGGGGTGACGGTCATAAATGCTGCAACGGATAACAACCCAGCCGCCAGCGCATCGACTTTACGCTCTTCTGCCAGCGCCATGCCAATAAAGAACGGTGCCATTAAAGACATTATTCCTAATGTTCCGTTATATACGTTGCCGCCAATACCTTTCAGACCATTAAGTGTTTCAATGGTTGAGGCGTCGAGGCGAATACCTAAGGAATAAAAAAACGACCCCTCCCCAAAGCTTAGAAAAACGTTGTTAATTAATACAAACATGGCCCCCGCAAGGGTTAACGGCATTAAGCGAATAAAGCCATTTTTGATTGCATTAACGTGTGGCTGCTTTCCTATTTTAACTGCAAAAGGGAGGAGTACCTTTTCAAGCGATGCAATAACATTACTCATAGAAAAATACCCTTAAAAACCGCAATTTAAATATTGCGGTATTGATTTATGAAATAACTCTTTGACGGGAAAATTTAAAATAAATTAATTTGCTGCGGCTTTTTTAATCGCTGCAACCGCAGCCTTAAGCACGCCTAAACCATCGACTTTGCCATAAAGCAGCGAGTCAATTACTTCAACCGGTTTGTTGGGTAACAAACGCTGGATTTCGGGCAACATATAAGCAATCTGCGGCCCTAATAACACGACATCGGCATTCTGACCTTTTTCACCAGCCAGTGTTTCCGGAAATGCTTCAATAATGACCGGAACTTCATATTTTTCTGCCTGTGCGCGCATTTTTGATACCAGTAAAGAGGTAGACATGCCCGCAGAACAAAACAGATAAATGTGTTTCTTTTCCATAAAACTGCCCTCATCGACGATTATCTGTCAGCCAGACACTCCGCAAGCCTTAACCTGCTTCCATGCTCTGGGTAACTTGCGAAACCAACATGACTTTTTTTGTGGCTGAAAGGAGTATACGGTATAGACCTGAGCAATAGTATTTCTTTGACCTTATAAATTGTTTCTCCTTGACCTGTGGTTATGACCCTCTTCACATTTCGGGCAAATAATTCGCGAAGATAATTAAGAACTCAGGCCAAAAAAAACCGGCGCAATGGCCGGTTTCCGTTGTTACTCAAGCTTTCAGACGAATTGATTACTTCGCAGCCTGTGGATCAGTGTCGTATTCAGCACAGGTCTGATAACCGGAGTTGATGACATGTCCGGTATCATCTAACGCGACAAAGTAGGTTTCTGCTTTACCATCACGTTGACCCAGGATGTAGGTCTGGCAAGTACCGCGAGCATGGATCATGCTCACTTCAGACGAAGGTTTACCCGCAATTTGTGCAACCTGCGCCCGGCTCATGCCTTTTTTGACGTCTTTCACCACAGGCTGTACAAACTGGTCTTTGGTACGATCATAAGCCGTACAACCCGCCAGCATGGTTAATACCGCCGCTGCACTCAGAATTCCTGCCATATTCTTGTTCATATTCCGTCCTCTTGTTTATCAGCGTGTTAGATAAGCCTGGAATACATTGGGCGCTTTTTCAAGCCCGTGAACGAAACGGCTCCGCTTTCAGAGGATTCCTGTATGACGTTTTAACCACCATTCAGCCCGCTGTCGCTTGTCGTTTCAGTAGCAACGGGTTAGCTTTAAGGAAGTTTTGTCTTTTCTGTCTGGAGGGGTTCAATGACATTGCAACAACAAATAATAAAGGCGCTGGGCGCAAAACCGCAGATTAATGCTGAAGAGGAAATTCGTCGTAGTGTCGATTTTCTGAAAAGCTACCTGCAAACTTATCCGTTCATTAAATCACTGGTGCTCGGGATCAGCGGCGGTCAGGACTCCACGCTTGCCGGAAAGCTGTGCCAGATGGCGATTAATGAGCTGCGCCTGGAAACCGGCAACGAATCACTGCAATTTATTGCCGTACGCCTGCCCTATGGTGTTCAGGCCGACGAACAAGATTGCCAGGATGCCATTGCCTTTATTCAACCGGATCGCGTATTAACCGTTAATATCAAGGGCGCGGTATTGGCCAGCGAACAGGCATTGCGGGAAGCAGGCATTGAACTGAGCGATTTTGTCCGTGGCAATGAAAAAGCGCGTGAGCGGATGAAAGCACAATATAGCATTGCGGGTATGACCAGCGGTGTCGTGGTGGGCACCGATCATGCAGCAGAAGCCATTACCGGATTCTTCACTAAATATGGTGACGGCGGTACGGACATTAATCCGCTGTATCGTCTCAACAAACGTCAGGGTAAACAGTTACTGGCGGCATTAGCTTGCCCGGAACACCTTTATAAGAAAGCGCCAACGGCCGATCTGGAAGATGATCGCCCTTCTCTGCCAGATGAAGTGGCACTCGGCGTGACCTATGACAATATCGACGACTATCTGGAAGGGAAAAACGTACCTCAACAGGTCGCCAGAACAATAGAGAACTGGTATCTGAAAACCGAACATAAACGCCGTCCGCCAATTACCGTTTTCGATGATTTCTGGAAAAAGTAATAATTTGCACATATTGGATTGTGCGAAAAAGAGTAATTTGTTCACGCCGGATGCGGCGTGAACGCCTTATTCGACCTATAAAACTATGCAAATTCAATACATTGCAGGAGTCGAATAGGCCTGACAGGCGTAGCACGTCAGACGGTGTAACCTTTGTCATCGACCCGCCTCTTTTTTAATCGCTTCCCGCCTGTTACACTGGATAGATAACCAGCATTCGGAGTCAACAGTGGTACGGCGTTTAACTTCTCCGCGGCTCGAATTTGAAGCTGCGGCAATTTATGAATATCCCGAACATTTACGTTCATTCCTTAATGACTTACCCACCCGACCAGGGGTGTATCTGTTTCATGGTGAAAGTGACACCATGCCGCTCTATATCGGCAAAAGCGTTAACATCCGCAGCCGCGTCCTTTCTCATTTACGTACCCCGGATGAAGCCGCCATGCTACGGCAATCCCGACGGATCAGCTGGATATGTACCGCCGGTGAAATCGGCGCTCTGCTCCTTGAAGCGCGATTAATCAAAGAACAACAGCCGCTGTTTAATAAACGGTTGCGCCGCAATCGCCAGCTCTGTGCCCTGCAATTAAATGAAAAGCGCGTCGATGTGGTGTATGCCAAAGAGGTGGATTTTTCACGAGCCCCCAACCTGTTTGGCCTGTTTGCCAATAGGCGCGCAGCTTTGCAAGCATTGCAGACCATCGCTGATGAACAAAAACTTTGTTATGGCCTGCTGGGACTGGAACCGTTAAGTCGCGGTCGTGCATGTTTTCGTTCAGCGCTAAAACGTTGCGCCGGAGCATGCTGCGGTAAAGAGAGCCATGAGGAACATGCGCTACGCTTGCGCCAGTCTCTGGAGCGTTTGCGGGTGGTGTGTTGGCCTTGGCAAGGGGCGGTGGCGCTGAAAGAACAGCACCCGGAAATGACTCAATATCATATTATTCAAAACTGGCTGTGGCTGGGGGCGGTTAATTCGCTGGAAGAAGCGACAACGTTAATTCGGACACCCGCCGGGTTTGATCACGACGGTTATAAAATTCTTTGTAAGCCGCTGCTTTCCGGTAACTATGAAATTACTGAACTTGATCCGGCGAATGACCAGCGAGCCAGTTGATTTCACTGAACAACAGTTTACCTTGCGGTTGTAAAAGCCGCAGGGTGTGCCTGCCATCGAACCAGCACGCGCCCTGGTCGGTAGTGAGCAATTTATCGCCCAGTTGCCACGCCCCGTTAATCACAAACACCACCCCGCCGCGTGAGCCAAAGGTAGTAAACGTACGTTCGGCAATTCTGACTTTCGCCTTACAGACATCCAGGCGTGTCATGATGTTGAAATCCATCGACATCTGCCCTGCCGTCAGTTTCGCTTTTACCACCTGGTCCGCTGCAAAGGCAAAAGGCTGGAACGGTTTTAAGGTATGGTTAAAGCGGTCTGCGCTTTCAAGGAGCATCTCGCCGCCTTCCAGCAACGTCACTATCCTTTCCATGCCGGGAAACAAAGAAAACTCCCCATTCGCCGCGATGGATGCAATGCTGGCACGCCAGTAAAAATCACGTTTTGCCGGTGGGAACGTGCAAATTTCGCGCGTTTCACCGGCAGCATTTCGCCACAGATTCACCGACATTTTACGCATATCAAAGTATTCCATACTCGCTCCCGGCCCGTTCTTTTCATTGTTATCGTTCAGGTAACCGTGGATGGTTATCGGCAACTCGGGTGATTTACGTTAGTGGTGATCAGGCTTTTTTTACAACTGTTTGAGAAGAGAAAAGAAAACCGCCGATCCTGTCCACCGCATTACTGCAAGGTAGTGGACAAGACCGGCGGTCTTAAGTTTTTTGGCTGAAAGATTATTCAGCAGTTGCAGGCATTTTACCTTTTGCCGCTGGACGTTCTGTCAGACGCTTCTCAAAATTAGCATTAAATTGCTTTTTCTGTTCCGGCGTCAGGATGTTGTAAATTTTGTTCTGGGTTTCCATGTGCGCCAGCATGTTAGCTTTGCGCTGTTCTTCCATTTTTGCGATCTGCGCTTCAGCTTTTACTTTATCGAAGGTATCGCTGGCAATGATGTCATGCATTGCGCGGCGTTCTTCCAGCGGCGGACGTTTCATCTGGTCACGCTGGCCTTTCATGATTTCGCGGATCTGCTGTTTCTGCGCGTCGGTCAGGTTCAGGTCTTTGAACATCATGTCCTGATGCGGACCGAACTTGCCTTTGTGGTGCATCATCGGCTTCGCGTCAGCCGGTGCTGCGGTAGTGGTGTCTGCGGCATGGGCCAGGTTAGCCGCGCCAAGAGCCAGGGTAGAGGCAACAAACAGTGCAGTTAATTTACGCATATTCTATATCCTTCCTTTCAGTTATTTATTACGGCTTTCTTAAGTAGCGTGCCGTGTTGACGAGATTAACTTTACTGACTTTAGCGTCAATTAATCAGAGCAACGGTAAAACAATGAAAGTGTAAAAAACACTTTTGCGCCAATTATGGAGAAAAAAAGAAAATTTGATGGAGAGTGATGAGAGAATATTACAACACGATGATTTTGCAGAGATTATGAAGAACTATACCGGATGACTGGTGATAAATAAAGCAAATAACCAGGATTAATCTGTATTAATTTATAAGAAAGCAACTTAATACCCGCAGAATGATTTCTGCGGGTAAGTATTAGCTTATTTTTTCGAGCATTAATCCCGCGCGTAATCCCAACGCTACCAACGGATTAGGGAATAACACATACTCTACATCATGGGTTACGGTAAAACGTTCCTCTCCGTCCTGCGCCAGCAATGTTCCTTTCTCAAACGGCATAAAATTCAGCGTGTCACTTGCCATATGCATTTCGAAGGACGGCGAGTGGCGAGTAATTTGCGAAACCACCCGATAACGGAGCGGCGGTGTTCTCACGATACCGACACTCTCACCAGATAGCAGCGCAGCAATTGCGCTGGCAGTTACTGCAAACTGGCGAAGATCGTTTTGCCCAAAGGGCAACGCTTTGCCAAGTTCCAGCGTACAGGCCAGCGCGCCAAAATGTCTGGCGCTGAAATGGGTAAACGTACCACCAGGTTCCTGATGGAACACCAGCGCCTCCAGCCCCGCCGCACCCAGCCACGTCAGAAATTTCTCGTCCCAGGGAATGTCGCGTTGCGGTAATACACCGAACTGCGGATGCAAGGAGCCACGAATTGCGGTATGTAGATCAAGGTGCCAGCGCACAGATTCTTTGCCCTGGTCATAAAAATCTTCCAGGCACTGTTCCAGTTCGCGCGCCCGACAGGTTTCTCCGCTTTCAGCAAATAGCTGCCAACGACCGCCAAACATTCGATTCATATCGCTATGGCAATAACGTTTCCCTTGCTTCAGCGCAGGAGGATTCCCGAGGATCACCAGCAACCGCCAACGTAACGGGATCTCGCCGTGAGATATCGCGCCAAGCAACGCGTCCAGCATCTCCACAGGTGCCGTCTCATTACCGTGTATTCCCGCTGAAATCACCAGTGCGCCTTGCGGTGGCGTTAATGGCGTCAGTTCCAGCACACCATCGCCCAGCCAGCGCCAGCGAACGCCGTTGATTTCTCGCTCGGTGATAACCGGTTTTTTACCCGTTAAGGTCAGAGCAAGAAAATTATCCATTGCCCCCTCCCTCGCGCTGGAACGGATAAACCGAACCGAGATTCAGTAATTGGCTCAATACATCCAGTGCTTCCCGCCCTTCGCGCAGCAATTGCGGGTCGGCCAGATCGGCAGCAGTAAGGCGATCGCGGTAGTAACGATCCACCCAGTCATTGAGCGCATTAAACAGCGTATCGTTCATCATCACCGCCGGATTCACCGCCCGGCGTTCTTCTTCTGTCAATACCACCCGCAACCGCAGGCACGCCGGGCCGCCGCCATTCGCCATGCTTTCACGTAAATCAAAGACTTTTAGTTCGCTAATCGGGTTGTCAGCGGCAAGGAGTTCATTGAGATAACCCCATACTCCGGCGTGTTCCCGACACTCCTGAGGCAGCACCAACATCATGGAACCATCATCGCGGCTCAGCAGTTGGCTGTTAAACAGATAGGTAGACACCGTATCAGACACGGAAACCTGAGTTGCCGGAACTTCTATCGCCATAAAACCATTGACCCGCGCACGCAGGTTTGCCAGTAACTGTGACTGGCGAGCGAACGCCTGTTGGTGGCAAAACAGCACCTGGCGGTTACTCACGGCAATCACGTCATTATGAAAAACGCCCTGGTCGATAACGTCCGGGTTTTGCTGGGCGAAAATCACCTGTTGGGGATTCACCTGATTCAGCCTTGCCACCGCCTCGCTGGCTTCGCGAGTCTGTCGCGCCGGATAACGGGAAGGCCGGGTATCATTGCCTTCTTCTCGCCCGTAGACAAAAAGTTGCATACCCGGTTCACCGTAATGACCGCCGAGACGATTGTGGTTTGCCGCCCCCTCATCACCGAGCAACGCTACCTGTGGCAACGCCGAATGGACGCTAAATTTCTCTTCGTCGTTAAAAATCGCTTTTAACAGCGATTCAGTGACGGGCGCTTCCAGCGAACGGTGAAATTTATTGTTCAGGTTGGCAACGGTGAGATGCACTTTGCCATCCAGCGTATCGGCAGATGGCGCGATCGTTGCCGCATTGGCTACCCACATTGGCGAAGCGGAACTGACGCTGGAAAGCCAGTGCGGTGCCTGGCGTGCAACTTTTTCCAGTACCTGCTCATCGCTACCACTGAATCCCAACTGACGCAGCACCGGAATAAACGGACGCTCGTGCGGCGGGATCACGGCCTGGGGGAATCCCGCATCGGCAAGGGCTTTCATTTTCAGTAAGCCCTGCTTCGCCGCCAGTCGCGGGTTAGACACCTGAAAACGGTGACGGGTAGAGGCTTCATTACCAAACGACAGGCCCGCGTAATGATGCGTCAGCCCTACCAGCCCGTCGAAATTGACTTCCCAGGCGTTCATCGCACCACCTCATCGGAAAAATCCAGCCCGGGGTTAAGCGTGGCGGGCAATGTTAACGAGTCCGACTCCAGGCTCGCCATCGGCCATGCGCAGTAATCTGCGGCATACCAGGCGCTGGGGCGATGGTTACCGGAAGCACCAATGCCGCCGAATGGCGCGGTACTGGCAGCACCGGTAAGCGGTTTGTTCCAGTTAACAATCCCCGCCCGCGCCTCCAGCAACAGTTGATCGAACTTTTCCCGCTCGGGGGAAACCAGACCGCAAGAGAGTCCGAAGCGAGTGTTATTCGCCATTCGAATCGCTTCATCGAAAGTATCATAACGCCAGACGCGCAATAACGGTCCGAACACCTCTTCATCTGGTACGCCAGCAACGCCTGTCATTTCAATGATCCCCGGCGTCAGCAACGATGTCCCTGCTTGTAATAAGCGCGGCGCAAGCAGGGGTCGTCCGCCCATCGCTTCCAGTTGCTGCCATGCAGTAACCACCTGCTGTGCGGCCTGTTCAGAAATCAGCCCGCCAATAAACGGCTGCGGTTCGTCATCCCAGTTGCCCGGCGTTAATCGCTGGCTGACGGCAACCAGACGAGCAAGAAACGCATCGCCCTGCGCCCCGCTTTTCAGCAATAAACGGCGGGCGCAGGTGCAGCGTTGACCGGCTGTGACAAACGCCGACTGAATGGTCAGATGGACAGCCGCGTCGATATCCGCCACCTCATCGATAATTAGCGGATTATTACCGCCCATCTCAAGGGCGAGAATTTTCTCCGGCTGACCGGAGAGCTGGCGATGCAACTGGTAGCCTGTATTGGCGCTACCGGTAAACAGCAAACCGTCGAGATCCTCCAGCGCACTCAGCGCCTGACCCGTTTCACGCCCGCCCTGCACCAGGTTCAGCACGCCTGGCGGCAAGCCAGCCTGCTGCCATAAACGCATTACCGCTTCGCCACTCCACGGTGTCAGTTCGCTGGGTTTAAAGATAATGGTGTTACCTGCCAGCAATGCCGGAACGATATGTCCGTTCGGCAAATGACCAGGGAAATTATACGGCCCAAACACCGCCAGCACGCCGTGCGGGCGATGTCGCAGGCTCGCCGCGCCGTCCGGCATTTCACTACGCTGCTCGCCGGTACGAACGTGATACGCCTTAATTGATATCGCGATTTTATTGATCATCGCCGTCACTTCGGTTGCCGCTTCCCAGCGCGGCTTACCCGTTTCTCTGGCAATAATCGCGGTTAATTCGGCTTTATTGCTTTCCAGCAGTGCGGCAAAGCGTTCGACAACGGCATGACGTTCAGCAAATGAAAGCCGCGCCCAGCGCGGAAACGCCGCACGGGCTGCCCGACAAGCCTGCTCGACCTGAGCGGCATCGGCATCATTGCCTTGCCATAACACCTCGCCCGATACCGGATTACGCTTCACACGCGATGCGCCCTGGCCCGTTATCCAGTCACCGTTAATCCATAAAGTCATGCTGTTTTCTCCTCTGCGCACAGGCGCACCAGACGAACGCGATCCCCGGCGTGGCATTTGAGGGCATCCAGTTGTGCGGCGGTTAAAATCAAACGCTCGGTTGCCGGATCGGTACGCACCAGCACCACGCGGAAATGGTGATAATTTTCATTGGCGACCAGGCAGGCTGGGAAATCGCCCTGCGCAGGCTGCCCTTCTGCCACTTCCACCAGCCGACTTTTACGGATGGCGCGCACGCGGTCGATGTCACACTCAAGCGTCGGCCCACCGTCAAAGATGTCGATATAGTTACGGTAGCGAAAACCTTCTTTCTCCAGCACCGCGCGGGCAGGCGCGGTTTGCGGATGTACCTGACCGATGACGTCCTGGGCTTCCTGGGATAAAAAGTGGGTATAGATCGGATGTTTCGGCATCAGTTCTGCAATAAATGCCTTTTGCCCGGTGCCGCAGAGAAAATCGGCGCGGCTAAAATCCATCGAAAAGAAGCGTTTACCGAGGCTTTGCCAGAACGGTGAATAGCCGTGTTCGTCAATCACCCCGCGCATTTCAGCAACCACTTTGTCATTAAACTTGTCGCGAAAAGCCGCCATAAACATAAAGCGCGATTTCGACAGCAAATAGCCGTTGCCCTCTTTGCGCCAGTCCGGGTCGAGAAACAGCGTGCACAGCTCGCTGCTGCCGGTGTGATCGTTACTGAGAAACAGCGTCGGCAATGCGTTATAGACATTCAGCTCTTTTGAGGCGTGAACCAACGTGCCGACACGATAGTTGTACCAGGGATCGTTCAGCCCAACCGCCACCTCAATGGCACAAATCCCCGCCACGGTGCCTGTCTCGCTATCTTCCAGCACGAACACATAGCCCTGCTCACTTTTGGGCAGTTCGCCTTGCCAGGTTTTGATTGCCCTTTCGATACGCGCCGAAAGCGTGGCTTCATTGGCGGGAAGCGACGTCAGGCCGCCGCCCGTTTTGCTGGCAAGCTGCATCAGCGCCGAGACATCTGATCGCTCAACGGGACGGATGACCATCATGATGAACCTCGGCTAACAAAGTGTTCGCAAGCAGCTGCAAAGCGATCCAGTCCGGTCGTCACCTCTTCTTCGCTGACATTGAGCGCAGGCGCAAAACGCACCACGTTGCCACCCGCAATCAGTACCATCACGCCTGCTTTCGCCGCTTCCTGAGAGATCTGTTTCGCTTGCCCGGCGTAATCGGCATTCAGTACACAGCCAATCAGCAAACCTAAGCCGCGAACTTCACTGAACAAACCATAGCGGTGATTAATAGTATTAAGACGCTCAACAAACCAGTCGTGACGCTGTTTAACGCCATTAAGCATCTCTGGTGTGTTGATGAGCTCCAGCACTTTGCCTGCCACCGCCGAGGCCAGCGGATTACCGCCATAGGTGGTGCCATGAGTGCCAACGGTCATCACGCGGGCGCACTCTTCGGTTGCCAACAACGCACCGACCGGGAAACCGCCGCCCAGCGCTTTGGCGGTAGTTAACAGATCAGGCGTCACGCCGTAGTGCATATAGGCATACAGTTCCCCGGTGCGCCCGACGCCGGTTTGTACTTCATCAAAAATCAACAGCGCATTGTGGCGGTTACACAATTCACGCAGACCTTGTAAAAACGCGTTGCTGGCTGGCACCACACCGCCTTCCCCCTGGATGGGTTCGACAATCACCGCACAGGTAGAGTCGTCAATCAGCGCGCTGGCAGAGTTAATATCGTTATATGCAGCATGACGAATATCCGCCGGCAGTGGCGCAAAATCCTGTGAATAGGCTGGCTGCCCACCCGCACTGACAGTAAACAGCGTGCGACCATGAAACGCATTTTTGAACGCCACGATGCCGCTCTTATGGCTGCCGTAGCGGTCGTGAGCGAATTTACGCGCCAGTTTTAGCGCCGCTTCGTTGGCTTCCGCACCGGAGTTACAAAAGAAGACGCGATCGGCAAACGTGGCGTCGATCAATTTTTTCGCCAGTCGCAGTACCGGCTCGTTGGTGTAACCGTTGCCGGTATGCCAGAACTTACTCGCCTGTTCGTTCAGCGCTTCACGCAGTTCCGGATGCGCATGGCCCAGCGCGTTCACCGCAATGCCACCCGCGAAGTCGATATACTCTTTCCCCTGCTGATCCCACAAGCGCGAACCTTCGCCACGTACCGGTATAAAGGGTGCCGGAGCGTAAACAGGTATCATCCATTCATCAAAGTTTTCACGCGTAATTGGCTGAGACATAGCGACCTCTACAGTAAATAATTCGTTATTTATATGTTAATAATAAGTAATGTTTGCGCTGTAAATGTAGATTGCAGGGTTCGTGCCAGCCAGTGATAAAAGTGCATAAACGGCGGAGGCTAACTGGAAATCAAGGAGTTATAACCAAACCATATGCATTTAAAGTGCATATAAAGTGAATACGTTTGCGATGTGGGTGAATAAAAAGAATAAAAAACGCAATGTTATGCAGAAGTAAAATATAATTCTGGAATTGTGATCATTGACGAAATTTACTGGAAATTACTGCGCCATTCTGACGCAGCGCGCACCAAAAGCGGGCATTTTTTGCGCCATCGTTGACATCATTAACAACCATCGATCAAATCACTTAACAACAGGCGGTAAGCAACGCGAAATTCTGCTACCATCCACGCACTCTTTATCTGAATAAATGGCAGCGACTATGAAATTTGTCTCTTTTAATATCAACGGCCTGCGCGCCAGACCTCACCAGCTTGAAGCCATCGTCGAAAAGCACCAACCGGATGTGATTGGCCTGCAGGAGACAAAAGTTCATGACGATATGTTTCCGCTCGAAGAGGTGGCGAAGCTCGGCTACAACGTGTTTTATCACGGGCAGAAAGGCCATTATGGCGTGGCGCTGCTGACCAAAGAGACGCCGATTGCCGTGCGTCGCGGCTTTCCCGGTGACGACGAAGAGGCGCAGCGGCGGATTATTATGGCGGAAATCCCCTCACTGCTGGGTAATGTCACCGTGATCAACGGTTACTTCCCGCAGGGTGAAAGCCGCGACCATCCGATAAAATTCCCGGCAAAAGCGCAGTTTTATCAGAATCTGCAAAACTACCTGGAAACCGAACTCAAACGTGATAATCCGGTACTGATTATGGGCGATATGAATATCAGCCCTACAGATCTGGATATCGGCATTGGCGAAGAAAACCGTAAGCGCTGGCTGCGTACCGGTAAATGCTCTTTCCTGCCGGAAGAGCGCGAATGGATGGACAGGCTGATGAGCTGGGGGTTGGTCGATACCTTCCGCCATGCGAATCCGCAAACAGCAGATCGTTTCTCATGGTTTGATTACCGCTCAAAAGGTTTTGACGATAACCGTGGTCTGCGCATCGACCTGCTGCTCGCCAGCCAACCGCTGGCAGAATGTTGCGTAGAAACCGGCATCGACTATGAAATCCGCAGCATGGAAAAACCGTCCGATCACGCCCCCGTCTGGGCGACCTTCCGCCGCTAATTTAGCAGCTCTCCTGGCTCAAACTGGGTCAGGAGAATTAACCTTGAGAAAAATCAACAAACTGTCAGTAATGATTTGTTGCCTGCCGTCCTTTGTTATACCGTCTCTGCGTTTTTAGTTGTCTGACCACTTCTCTATTATCAAGTTTGATATAGGAAACTCCACGATGAACGCTGAGCGTAAATTTCTTTTTGCCTGTCTTATTTTTGCGCTGGTCATTTACGCTATCCACGCTTTCGGTTTATTCGATCTGCTCACCGATTTACCCCACTTACAGACACTCATCCGCCAGAGCGGATTTTTCGGCTATAGCCTCTATATTCTGTTATTCATCATTGCCACCCTCTTGCTGTTACCAGGAAGCATACTGGTGATCGCGGGAGGAATAGTTTTTGGCCCGCTCTTAGGGACACTACTCTCATTAATTGCCGCCACGCTGGCCTCCTCGTGCTCATTCCTGCTGGCGCGCTGGCTGGGACGTGATTTACTGCTGAAATACGTTGGCCATAGCAATACCTTCCAGGCCATTGAAAAAGGCATTGCGCGTAACGGTATTGATTTTCTTATTCTGACCCGCTTAATCCCGTTGTTTCCTTACAATATTCAAAATTACGCTTACGGATTAACCACAATCGCCTTCTGGCCTTATACCCTTATTTCGGCACTCACGACCCTACCCGGTATTGTTATTTATACCGTGATGGCAAGCGATCTCGCCAATGAAGGCATTACGCTGCGCTTTATTTTACAACTCTGTCTGGCGGGCCTGGCGCTGTTTATTCTCGTCCAGCTCGCAAAACTCTACGCCCGACACAAACATGTGGATCTGTCTGCTTCGCGCCGCAGCCCACTTACTCACCCAAAAAATGAAGGATAGAACGATGTTGCAACATTATTCAGTGTCATGGAAAAAAGGACTGGCTGCACTCTGTTTACTGGCTGTTGCTGGGCTTAGCGGCTGCGATCAACAAGAGAATGCGGCGGCAAAAGTGGAATACGACGGACTTTCGAACAGCCAACCGCTGCGTGTCGATGCCAATAACCATACGGTAACCATGCTGGTGCAAATTAATGGTCGTTTCCTCACCGACGACACTCGTCACGGTATTGTGTTTAAAGATGGCTCCAACGGACATAAATCGCTGTTTATGGGTTATGCGACCCCGAAAGCATTTTATGAAGCCCTGAAAGAGGCAGGTGGTACGCCGGGCGAAAACATGACGATGGATAATAAAGAAACGACTCATGTCACAGGCAGCAAACTGGATATTTCGGTCAACTGGCAAGGGGCGGCAAAAGCGTATTCCTTCGATGAAGTGATTGTTGACAGTAATGGCAAGAAACTGGACATGCGCTTTGGCGGTAATTTAACGGCAGCAGAAGAGAAGAAAACGGGTTGCCTGGTGTGTCTGGATAGCTGCCCGGTCGGCATCGTCAGCAATGCAACATACACTTATGGTGCGGTTGAAAAACGTGGTGAAGTTAAATTCAAAGGCAATGCCTCAGTTCTCCCGGCGGATAACACGCTGGCAACGGTTACCTTTAAAATCGCCGAATAAAGCCAGGATAAAGGATGATGATGATGCAATCGCGAAAAATCTGGTACTACCGTATAACCCTCATCATCCTGTTGTTCGCTATGCTGCTGGCATGGGCGCTGCTTCCCGGCGTCCATGAGTTTATCAATCGCAGCGTTGCGGCGTTTGCCGCCGTGGACCAACAGGGTATAGAACGCTTTATTCAGTCTTACGGCGCACTGGCGGCAGTTGTCTCGTTCTTGTTGATGATTTTGCAGGCCATTGCTGCACCGCTACCTGCGTTTTTGATCACCTTTGCCAATGCGTCGCTGTTTGGCGCGTTCTGGGGCGGCTTGCTGTCGTGGACCAGTTCGATGGCCGGCGCGGCGCTGTGCTTTTTTATCGCCAGAGTGATGGGCCGCGAAGTGGTGGAAAAATTAACCGGCAAAACCGTGCTTGACAGTATGGACGGCTTTTTCACTCGCTACGGCAAACACACCATTCTGGTCTGTCGGTTATTGCCTTTTGTCCCTTTCGATCCAATCAGCTATGCTGCCGGTTTGACTTCAATACGTTTTCGCTCGTTTTTTATCGCCACCGGGCTTGGTCAGTTACCGGCAACTATTGTTTATTCCTGGGCGGGCAGCATGTTAACAGGCGGTACTTTCTGGTTTGTCACCGGACTGTTTATTCTGTTTGCCCTGACCGTGGTGATTTTTATGGCGAAGAAAATATGGCTTGAACGCCAGAAGAGGAATGCCTGATGGGTTTACCGCCGCTTAGCAAAATTCCTTTAATTTTACGTCCACAGGCGTGGCTGCATCGTCGCCATTACGGCGAGGTGCTAAGCCCCATTCGCTGGTGGGGGCGGATCCCGTTTATCTTTTATCTGGTGTCGATGTTTGTTGGCTGGCTGGAGCGCAAACGCTCACCGCTCGATCCGGTAGTACGATCGCTTGTCAGCGCGCGCATTGCGCAAATGTGCCTGTGTGAGTTTTGTGTGGATATCACCAGTATGAAAGTCGCCGAGCGCACCGGCAGCAGCGATAAACTGCTGGCAGTGGCTGACTGGCGGCAAAGCCCGCTCTTTAGCGATGAAGAACGGCTGGCGCTGGAGTACGCCGAAGCCGCAAGCGTAACGCCGCCAACGGTCGATGATGCCCTGCGTACCCGACTGGCTGCGCATTTTGACGCTCAGGCGCTCACCGAACTGACGGCATTGATCGGCCTGCAAAATCTGTCAGCCCGTTTTAATTCTGCCATGGACATTCCCGCTCAGGGGCTGTGCCGTATTCCTGAAAAACGTTCTTAAGGAGAGATGATGCGCCATTGTGGGTGGTTGCTGGGATTGTTATCGCTGTTTTCTCTGGCAACACATGCCAGTGACTGGCAAGAAATTAAAAATGAGGCCAAAGGGCAAACCGTCTGGTTTAACGCCTGGGGCGGCGATACCGCAATTAACCGCTATCTCGACTGGGTGAGCGGCGAGATGAAAACCCATTACGCTATAAACCTGAAGATTGTCCGTCTGGCGGATGCCGCAGACGCGGTGAAGCGCATTCAGACCGAAGCCGCAGCCGGACGTAAAACGGGCGGCTCGGTGGATCTGCTCTGGGTGAACGGCGAAAACTTCCGCACCTTAAAAGAGGCCAATTTATTACAAACGGGCTGGGCGGAGACTCTGCCCAACTGGCGCTATGTCGACACACAGCTGCCGGTGCGGGAAGATTTTTCTGTGCCGACACAAGGTGCGGAATCGCCCTGGGGCGGCGCACAACTGACGTTTATCGCCCGCCGCGATGTTACGCCACAGCCACCACAAACGCCGCAAGCCTTACTGGAGTTTGCTAAAGCCAATCCCGGCACGGTTACCTATCCGCGCCCACCGGACTTTACCGGCACGGCGTTTCTTGAACAGTTGCTGATTATGCTGACGCCCGATCCCGCCGCATTAAAAGAAGCGCCGGACGATGCGACTTTCGCCCGTGTCACTGCTCCCTTGTGGCAATATCTTGATGTGCTGCATCCGTATTTGTGGCGCGAAGGAAAGGATTTCCCGCCTTCACCCGCGCGGATGGATGCTCTGCTGAAAGCCGGCACATTGCGCCTGTCGCTGACCTTTAACCCCGCGCATGCGCAGCAAAAAATCGCCAGCGGCGATTTGCCTGCAAGCAGTTACAGTTTTGGCTTTCGCGAGGGGATGATTGGCAACGTGCATTTCGTCACCATTCCTGCCAACGCGAATGCCAGTGCTGCGGCGAAGGTAGTTGCCAATTTCCTGCTCTCACCCGATGCGCAACTGCGTAAAGCAGATCCCGCTGTCTGGGGCGATCCTTCTGTTCTCGATCCGCAAAAACTGCCTGACGGGCAGCGCGAATCATTGCAATCAAGAATGCCGCAGGATCTGCCGCCGGTACTGGCTGAACCGCACGCAGGTTGGGTAAATGCGCTGGAACAAGAATGGCTACACCGTTACGGTACGCATTAATCTTTTTGCTGTGGGCGATGGTGGCGGTGATTTATGCACCGCTGATCCCGGCAGCTCTCACGCTGATATCGCCTGCTTTGTCGTTGACACACTGGCAGGCGTTATTTGCCGATCCACAGTTACCGCAGGCATTACTGGCAACGCTGGTGTCGACAACCATCGCGGCGGTCGGGGCATTGTTGATTGCCCTGCTGGTGATTGTGGCGCTGTGGCCTGGGCCGAAATGGCAGCGTATGTGCGCCCGTCTGCCGTGGCTGCTCGCCATTCCCCATGTGGCTTTTGCCACCAGCGCCCTTCTGCTCTTTGCTGACGGAGGGCTGCTTTATGACTATTTCCCGTATTTCACTCCGCCAATGGACCGATTTGGCATCGGTCTGGGCCTCACCCTTGCAGTGAAAGAAAGCGCATTTCTGCTGTGGATCTTAGCAGCAGTATTGAGCGAAAAATGGCTGTTGCAGCAGGTCATTGTGCTGGATTCGCTGGGCTACAGCCGCTGGCAATGCCTGAACTGGCTGCTGTTGCCCTCCGTCGCGCCTGCGCTGGCAATGGCGATGCTGGCGATTGTTGCCTGGTCGCTGTCGGTCGTGGATGTGGCAATTATTCTCGGGCCAGGTAATCCCCCGACGCTGGCGGTAATTAGCTGGCAGTGGTTAACCCAGGGCGACATTGACCAACAAACAAAAGGCGCGCTTGCCAGCCTGCTGTTGATGCTGTTACTCGCCGCCTACGTTTTGCTGAGCTATCTGCTATGGCGCAGCTGGCGGCGCACTATTCCCCGCGTAGATGGCGTTCGCAAGCCTGCCACGCCTTTATTGCCGGGCAATACGCTGGCGATTTTTTTACCCTTAACCGGTGTGCTGTGTGTGGTTCTGCTGGCGATCCTCGCGGATCAGTCGACGATCAATAGTGAAGCGCTCATCAACAGCCTGACAATGGGGCTGGTGGCGACATTCATCGCTTTGCTCCTGTTACTGCTGTGGCTGGAATGGGGGCCACAGCGTCGCCAGTTGTGGCTATGGTTGCCCATTTTATTACCTGCTCTGCCACTGGTGGCGGGCCAGTACACGCTGGCGCTATGGCTGAAACTGGATGGAAGCTGGACGGCGGTGGTCTGGGGGCATCTGCTGTGGGTGATGCCGTGGATGCTGTTTATCCTGCAACCCGCCTGGCAGCGCATTGATTCACGGTTAATTTTGATTGCGCAAACACTGGGCTGGTCGCGGGCCAAAATCTTCTTTTACGTGAAATGCCCACTCATGTTGCGCCCTGTGCTGATTGCCTTCGCGGTGGGATTTGCAGTCGGTATTGCGCAGTATATGCCAACGCTGTGGCTGGGCGCGGGGCGTTTTCCGACGCTCACCACTGAGGCGGTGGCATTAAGCAGCGGCGGCAGCAACGGTATTCTCGCCGCCCAGGCTTTATGGCAACTGCTATTACCGCTTATTATTTTTGCCCTGACCGCGTTAGTCGCAAAATGGGTAGGTTATGTCAGACAAGGACTCCGCTAATGCTCTGCGTGAAAAATGTTTCGCTACGTTTACCAGAAAGCCGCTTGCTGACAAACGTTAACTTTACGGTGGATAAAGGTGACATTGTCACGTTAATGGGGCCGTCTGGCTGTGGAAAATCCACTCTGTTTTCATGGATGATTGGTGCACTGGCCGAACAGTTTTCTTGTACAGGTGAGCTATGGCTCAATGAGCAACGGATTGACATCCTACCCACCGCACAGCGTCAGATTGGCATTCTTTTTCAGGATGCACTGTTATTTGACCAGTTCAGTGTCGGGCAAAATTTACTGCTGGCGCTACCGGCGACACTTAAAGGGAATGCCCGACGTAATGCCGTGAATGATGCACTTGAGCGTTCAGGCCTTGAGGGAGCTTTCCATCAGGATCCTGCCACTTTGTCTGGCGGTCAGCGAGCGCGCGTTGCTCTACTACGCGCCCTTCTCGCCCAACCAAAAGCGTTACTCCTGGATGAGCCATTCAGCCGTCTTGATGTGGCTCTGCGCGATAATTTTCGCCAGTGGGTGTTCAGCGAAGTTCGCGCCCTGGCGATCCCCGTCGTTCAGGTAACGCACGATCTCCAGGATGTTCCTGCTGATAGTTCTGTTCTGGATATGGCGCAGTGGTCAGAAAATTACAACAAACTGCGATAACGCAAAGTTTTTCTCAATGCGTCAGTTCAGAATGGCGCACTCAAAACTACAATGTCGGGATTTTCGATGAAACGTGTTTCTCAAATGACCGCGCTGGCAATGGCTTTAGGGCTGGCTTGCGCTTCTTCGTGGGCCGCTGAACTGGCGAAGCCTCTTACACTTGACCAGCTTCAACAACAAAATGGCAAAGCGATAGATACTCGCCCCAGCGCGTTTTATAACGGCTGGCCACAAACCTTAAATGGCCCTTCTGGTCATGAACCTGCCGCCTTAAACCTCTCTGCCAGCTGGCTTGACAAAATGAGCACCGAACAGCTCAACGCGTGGATCAAGCAACATAACCTGAAAACCGATGCTCCGGTGGCGCTGTACGGTAATGACAAAGATGTCGACGCCGTCAAAACGCGACTGCAAAAAGCAGGTTTAACGCATATCTCCATCCTGAGTGACGCGCTAAGCGAACCTTCCCGTCTGCAAAAACTGCCGCATTTTGAGCAGCTGGTTTATCCGCAATGGCTGCACGACCTGCAACAAGGTAAAGAGGTTACGGCGAAACCTGCCGGTGACTGGAAAGTCATTGAAGCGGCCTGGGGCGCTCCTAAGCTTTACCTTATCAGCCATATTCCCGGCGCTGACTACATCGATACCAACGAAGTGGAAAGTGAACCGCTGTGGAACAAAGTTTCTGATGAACAACTAAAAGCGATGCTGGCAAAACACGGCATTCGCCATGACACCACGGTCATTCTGTATGGGCGTGACGTATACGCTGCAGCGCGTGTGGCGCAGATTATGCTTTATGCTGGCGTGAAAGATGTGCGCCTGCTGGATGGCGGCTGGCAAACCTGGTCCGACGCGGGACTGCCTGTTGAGCGCGGAACGCCACCGAAAGTGAAAGCGGAACCGGATTTCGGCGTGAAGATCCCGGCACAACCGCAGTTGATGCTCGATATGGAACAGGCCCGTGGACTGCTGCATCGCCAGGATGCATCGCTGGTGAGCATTCGTTCGTGGCCAGAATTTATCGGTACGACCAGCGGTTACAGCTATATTAAACCAAAAGGTGAAATAGCCGGCGCACGTTGGGGACACGCTGGTAGCGACTCGACGCATATGGAAGATTTTCATAACCCGGATGGCACCATGCGCAGCGCCGATGATATTACCGCTATGTGGAAAGCGTGGAATATCAAACCAGAGCAGCAAGTTTCATTCTACTGCGGCACCGGCTGGCGCGCGTCCGAAACCTTTATGTACGCACGCGCCATGGGTTGGAAGAATGTTTCCGTGTATGACGGCGGCTGGTACGAATGGAGCAGCGATCCAAAAAATCCGGTAGCAACCGGTGAACGCGGCCCGGACAGTAGCAAATAACATTGCAATTACTGACGCTGGAGCGACTTCAGCGTCAGATACCCACTCCACACCCGCGTAAAGGTCGTCATCCAGCACAACGCACCGAAGATCCACGCAAACCACGCAAACCATGCAGGGAATAAACATCCCAGCACAAACAGTAAGATCGTTTCTGTGCCTTCGGTTAATCCCCCCAGATAGTAAAACGACTTATGTGCATAACCGGGGTTATCAATCTGATGTTTTGCTGCCAGTGCAGCAAAGGCGAGAAAACTGCTGCCCGTGCCGATAAACGCAAACAACAACCAGCCGCCTGCCAGCGCATTTTGCTCCGGTGCAGCAAGAATAAAGCCAAACGGCACCAGCGCGTAAAAGAGAAAATCGAGAGAAATATCAAGAAAGCCGCCCGCGTCGGTAAGCTCTCTGCGCCGCGCCAGCGCACCGTCCAGACCATCAAGCAGCCTGTTCAACAAAATGACGACTAGCGCCGCCAGATACCAGCCCAGCGCCAGAAACGGCAGAGCCAGCACGCCGATGGCAAATCCCACTAATGTTAAACCATCTGGCGTAATGCCCGGTTTATCAAGAACCCGCACGCACTGATGCAACAACGGTTTAATCCGGGGATGAAGATGGCGGTCTAGCACAGGCACTCCTTAAATATAAAGCCTTTCTGATTGAGCAACAGTGCGGATATTATGGCATTTTTCGCTTATCTGCCCGTGTGTAATTTATGAAAATGATTGAAGTTGTTGCCGCCATCATTGAACGTGATGGCAAAATTTTACTCGCGCAACGCCCCGCCCAGAGCGATCAGGCGGGATTATGGGAGTTTGCCGGTGGTAAAGTCGAGCCGGATGAAAGTCAGCGGCAGGCGCTGGTGCGTGAGTTACGCGAAGAACTGGGCATCGAAGCAACTGTGGGTGAATATGTTGCCAGCCATCAGCGAGAAGTTTCGGGGCGGATTATCCATCTTCATGCCTGGCACGTACCCGACTTCCACGGGACGTTACAGGCACATGAACATCAGGCGCTGGTCTGGTGCTCACCTGAAGAGGCGCTGCAATATCCGCTGGCCCCTGCTGACATTCCATTATTAGAGGCGTTTATGGCTTTACGCGCCGCCAGACCAGCGGATTAGTGCTAAGGGTTTTGTCATCACGCTGGCATTGCAGCAGTATTCCTTCGGCTTTAATTACCGCCCCTTCAGAATAATTTTGATCCTGATAAACGCAGCACTGAGTACAGGGCTGCGCTGACTGCCCGCCTGAACTGAACACTTCTGGCGGTACGTTTACCTCCACGTCCGGACGATAATGCGGGTTAGCCAGTGCAATTAATGGAAATGCTAATACTACGGCGAACAATGCTCGACTCACAGGGAACTCCTTAACGTTATTGTCTCTGCTACTGATAACGGTAGCCGGGTGGCAAAACTTTAGCGTCTGAGTTATCGCATTTGGTTATGAGATTACTCTCGTTATTAATTTGCTTTCCTGGGTCATTTTTTTCTTGCTTACCGTCACATTCTTGATGGTATAGTCGAAAACTGCAAAAGCACATGACATAAACAACATAAGCACAATCGTATTAATATATAAGGGTTTTATATCTATGGATCAGACATATTCTCTGGAGTCATTCCTCAACCATGTCCAAAAGCGCGACCCGAATCAAACCGAGTTCGCGCAAGCCGTTCGTGAAGTAATGACCACACTCTGGCCTTTTCTTGAACAAAATCCAAAATATCGCCAGATGTCATTACTGGAGCGTCTGGTTGAACCGGAGCGCGTGATCCAGTTTCGCGTGGTATGGGTTGATGATCGCAACCAGATACAGGTCAACCGTGCATGGCGTGTGCAGTTCAGCTCTGCCATCGGCCCGTACAAAGGCGGTATGCGCTTCCATCCGTCAGTTAACCTTTCCATTCTCAAATTCCTCGGCTTTGAACAAACCTTCAAAAATGCCCTGACTACTCTGCCGATGGGCGGTGGTAAAGGCGGCAGCGATTTCGATCCGAAAGGAAAAAGCGAAGGTGAAGTGATGCGTTTTTGCCAGGCGCTGATGACTGAACTGTATCGCCACCTGGGCGCGGATACCGACGTTCCGGCAGGTGATATCGGGGTTGGTGGTCGTGAAGTCGGCTTTATGGCGGGGATGATGAAAAAGCTCTCCAACAATACCGCCTGCGTCTTCACCGGTAAGGGCCTTTCATTTGGCGGCAGTCTTATTCGCCCGGAAGCTACCGGCTACGGTCTGGTTTATTTCACAGAAGCAATGCTAAAACGCCACGGTATGGGTTTTGAAGGGATGCGCGTTTCCGTTTCTGGCTCCGGCAACGTCGCCCAGTACGCTATCGAAAAAGCGATGGAATTTGGTGCTCGTGTGATCACTGCGTCAGACTCCAGCGGCACTGTAGTTGATGAAAGCGGATTCACGAAAGAGAAACTGGCACGTCTTATCGAAATCAAAGCCAGCCGCGATGGTCGAGTGGCAGATTACGCCAAAGAATTTGGTCTGGTCTATCTCGAAGGCCAACAGCCGTGGTCTCTACCGGTTGATATCGCCCTGCCTTGCGCCACCCAGAATGAACTGGATGTTGACGCCGCGCATCAGCTTATCGCTAATGGCGTTAAAGCCGTCGCCGAAGGGGCAAATATGCCGACCACCATCGAAGCGACTGAACTGTTCCAGCAGGCAGGCGTACTATTTGCACCGGGTAAAGCGGCTAATGCTGGTGGCGTCGCTACATCGGGCCTGGAAATGGCACAAAACGCTGCGCGCCTGGGCTGGAAAGCCGAGAAAGTTGACGCACGTTTGCATCACATCATGCTGGATATCCACCATGCCTGTGTTGAGCATGGTGGTGAAGGTGAGCAAACCAACTACGTGCAGGGCGCGAACATTGCCGGTTTTGTGAAGGTTGCCGATGCGATGCTGGCGCAGGGTGTGATTTAAGTTGTAAATGCCTGATGGCGCTACGCTTATCAGGCCTACAAATGGGCACAATTCATTGCAGTTACGCTCTAATGTAGGCCGGGCAAGCGCAGCGCCCCCGGCAAAATTTCAGGCGTTTATGAGTATTTAACGGATGATGCTCCCCACGGAACATTTCTTATGGGCCAACGGCATTTCTTACTGTAGTGCTCCCAAAACTGCTTGTCGTAACGATAACACGCTTCAAGTTCAGCATCCGTTAACTTTCTGCGATAGCAGCAGATATGCCAGTAAAGAAATCCCATTTGACTATTTTTTTGATAATCTTCTTCGCTTTCGAACAACTCGTGCGCCTTTCGAGAAGCAAGCATTATATAATGCCAGGCCAGTTCTTCTTCAATTGTCCCGTTTTGAAAAGCTGTACTTGATATCGAGATCATCCATGATAATTCCGCCGCCCATATTAGCTTCGCCGAGGATTTACCGGAGCTATGATTAGCGCAATCAGAGATATAGTCTGAGGGAAAAACAGCAAATTTATTCAACAAGGCGATAACCTGCTCTGGGGCTTCCTCCATGTTTGCTTTAAAGGTATTGGCTCCATGGTCGCCAGAAAGAAAATGCTCCATTAAGGCACAATAACTTTCGCTATCTTCGATACCCCATTGATCCTCTAAAGACTCGCGTCTTTTACTTATGATATCGATCGAGTCAAAAGGAAGCACATGATATTGGAAGGTATCTTTGCCAGGTTCAGGCTTTCGCGGCCAGAACTCCAGCGTTTCAGACCATTGCTTATGATAGAATCGATAAGGTGCGATCAATTGTAGCGCCTGTAACTTCTCGATACTGAGCGGCTCAATACCTTTAGCCTGATAATAATGCAGTTGTTCTTTTTTTGCTTTAAAACCGGCCCGAACAATAAGCCCCATCATAATTAATAGATAAAGAAAAGAGCATCCCGCGGTAATCAGGCCTCTTTCATTCAAACCGTTGGATGTTATCGCTGCGAACACAAACATTACAGCGACAACACATGTTAAATAAAACCCCCACTTACAAAGCAGCATGGCCTTATTTTCTTTAATCATCCGTTCAAAATTACTATTAAATATTTCCCAGCCATTAAAAGAATACTTCTCGCTCCCAGGATGGTTTTGTAATAAAACTTTTTTCATCACATTCCCTGTTATTACATACTTTAGAGGCGATAATTTTATCCATGCAAAAAAAATATCCAACGAATTTTCTTGATCCGCTGGATATTTCAGAATATGACTCGAATAGCACGAAAGATTCACTCGCTTACGCTATCGCCCCGCTTCCGACTTCATCTGCTGGCGGACTTTTTTTCGCACTACGTTTACGCGGTGCAGCCTTTTTCTTATCAGCACTGCCACCACTGCCCGGAGCCACAATGCCGCGAAACTGCCGCACCGGCGTACGTTTGGCTTGATCAATAAGCTGATATAGCGTCCCCACCAGCGGCTGCATAAAGTCCTGATAGCGACACTGCTTTTCGCTGATTTGCGTCAGCACCGATTCCCAGTGCGCGGTCATGTCCGGTCGCGTCGCCATCTCCGGCAGCGAATGGAATAGCGCTTTTCCGGCGTCGGTGGAGTGGATATAGCGCCCTTTTTTGGTCAGGAAACCACGCTTGAACAACAGTTCAATAATCCCGGCACGCGTTGCCTCTGTCCCCAGACCATCGGTCGCACGGAGGATCTTTTTCAGATCTTTATCCTGCACAAAGCGCGCGATCCCGGTCATCGCCGAAAGCAGTGTTGCATCGGTAAAATGGCGCGGCGGCTGGGTTTGCCGCTCTACCACTTCACCTTTTTCACACAGCAACTCATCGCCTTTCGCCACCACAGGCAGTGGCGTGCCGTCGTTTTCTTCATCGCGCTCTTTGCTGCCTAACAGCGTGCGCCAGCCTGCTTCAGCAAGAAAACGCGCTTTAGCGACAAATTTGCCTTTGGCAATGTCCAGTTCGATAACACACTTGCGGAACACCGCATCCGGGCAGAATTGCATCAGATACTGACGGGCAATCAGGTTATAGACCTTCGCTTCGTTCTCCGTCAGGTTGATCGCAGAACTCCGTGCGGTCGGAATGATGGCGTGGTGCGCATCGACCTTTTTGTCATCCCAACAGCGGTTGCGTATATCTGGATCTACCACTGGCTGCGGCAACAGATCCGGTGCATGAACACTGATGGCATTCATCACCGCGTGGCGTCCGGCAAAATGTTCTTCTGGCAAATAGCGACAATCAGAACGCGGATAAGTGATTAGCTTGTGCGTTTCGTACAGTTTCTGGCAGATATCAAGCACGTTCTGCGCACTCAGACCAAAACGTTTTGCCGCTTCAATCTGCAACGCTGAAAGCGAAAAAGGCAGCGGCGCGGATTCTGATTCCCGTTTATCGTTATAGCTGGTGACAATAGCCGGTTGACCACTAATGCGGTTAACCACATGCTCCGCCAGTGGACGATGTAACAAGCGCCCTTCTTCATCCTGGTACGGTTCACACGCTTCGCTCGGTTGCCAGATAGCGGTAAACCGCTCATCGGCAGGTGTCACGATATGTGCTTTGACTTCAAAGAAGTCTTTCGCCACGAAGTTTTCAATCTCTTCATCGCGGCGCACCACCAGCCCAAGCACGGGCGTCTGCACGCGTCCCACGGAAAGTACGCCCTGATAACCGGCATTGCGACCGAGAATGGTATACGCACGGGTCATATTGATGCCGTACAGCCAGTCGGCACGCGCTCGCGCCAGCGCAGAAACGCACAGCGGTACAAACTCACTGTTGGAACGAAGACGGTCGATCGCCCGCTCAACCGCCTGCGGGTTCAGGTCGTTTATCAAGCAACGCTGTACCTGCTGGCGCTTTTCCGGTGCCAGTTGCAGATAGTCCAGCACTTCATCCACCAGCAATTGCCCTTCACGATCCGGGTCCCCGGCGTGAACGATTTCGCTGGCTTCATGCAGGAACCGTTTGATGACGTTAAGTTGTTTGGTCACGGAGGGTCGGGGCTGTAATTGCCACTTTTCCGGGACAATCGGCAAATCCGCAAGATTCCAGCGCGCATAGCGGCTGTCGTAGGCGTCTGGCTGCGCCTGCTCAAGCAGGTGACCGATACACCAGGTCACCACCTGACCATTACCGCACTCGATAAAGCCATCGCCTTTCCGGTGCGGTTTGGGCAGGACATCAGCAATGGCGCGCGCCAGACTCGGTTTTTCGGCAATAAACAACCGCATTGAATTAACGAATCTCAACCATGGCACGACCGCCGCGCGCTGGCACCAGTTCGCCAATTGCCGTCAGTTCAATGCCAAACTCGGCGGCTGTAGCTTTGACCTCATTTTCTGCTTCCGGCATGACCGCCAGCAGCAAACCGCCAGAAGTTTGCGGATCACACAGCAGATCGCGCACTTCACGCGGCATTTCACCCATCAGATGACCGTAGCTGGCAAAGTTACGTTCAGTGCCGCCAGGTACTGCGCCCAACTTAATGTACTCTTCAACACCGGGGAGTTTCGGGATCGCTTCATAGTCGACGCGTGCCTGCACACCAGCCCCCTGACACATTTCGCTCAAGTGGCCCAGCAGACCAAAGCCCGTAACGTCGGTCATCGCTTTTACGCCTTCGATGTTGGCAAAGGACGCGCCTGCGATGTTCATCCGGCACATCACTTCCGTCGCCAGTCCCTGATGTTCTGGTTTCAACAGTGATTTTTTCTCAGCCGTGGTAAGAACGCCGATCCCCAGCGGTTTCGTCAGGAACAGTTTGCATCCGGCTTGTGCGGTACTGTTTTTCTTCACCCGCTCGGTCGGTACGATCCCCGTTACCGCCAGACCAAAAATCGGCTCCGGCGCATCGATGGAGTGACCGCCAGCCAGCGCAATACCCGCCTGACGACATGCATAGCGTCCACCTTCGGTCACTTCGCGGGCAATTTCTGGGGAAAGTTTGTTAATCGGCCAGCCGAGGATCGCAATCGCCATAATCGGTTTGCCCCCCATCGCGAAGATATCGCTGATGGCGTTAGTCGCCGCAATGCGGCCAAAATCGAAAGGATTATCAACGATCGGCATAAAGAAGTCGGTGGTACTGATAACGCTGGTGCCATTGCCCAGATCGTACACCGCCGCATCGTCGCGGGTTTCATTACCCACAAGCAAATTCGGATCAACAAACTTCGCCTGCTCACTATGCAGGATGGTTTCCAACACTTTTGGGGAAATTTTACAGCCGCAACCAGCTCCGTGGCTGTATTGGGTCAAACGAATCGAGTTCTCGCTCATGGACATCTCCTGTCAATGCAATCCGGGTATGGTAACCCTCATTCCGTGAAGTGATAAGTGAGAGTGTCTGAATTCCTGCGCCTTTGCTCACAATCCAGACAGTTTCGCGACAATTATCAGAAATAAGTTACAAACGGCGTCGGGTCCGGGACGTTAATCGACGTAGATGCTTTCAGCTGCGGCGTACCGAGGTAGAGAAAACCGACAATTTTATCCTGCTCACGGCAACCGAATGCTTCACGCACTACCGGACTTTCAGTTAATGCGCCACTGCGCCAGATGCCGCCAAACCCCTGGGCAACTGCTGCCATTTGCATCGCCATGACCGCGCATCCGGCAGACATTTCCTGTTCCCAGCGCGGGACTTTATGATTCTCTTCGCATTTCGCCACCACCGTGATGATGAGCGGTGCGCGGAACGGCGCATTACGGGCTTTGTCGATAGCTTTGTCATCACTACCGGCAGCAATCGCCCCCTGTTCCAGTACGGCGCTGAAACGCTCGCGCCCTTCCCCTTCAATCACAAAAAAATGCCACGGTTGCATGGACTTATGGTCCGGCGCACGCATACCCGCACGCAGGATGTTTTGCAGTTGTTCACCCGTTGGCGCGGGTTCAGCCAAGCGGGAGGCGCTACGGCGATTGATCAATAGTTCGAGTGCATCCATTTGATTAACTCCTGTCGTGATATTTATTCACAAAATTAACACGAGAGTGGATTTTGTTACAGCACAGTCCGCAATTCCTGCTGACAAGTACCGGTTGGGTCATTACGATAACCACATCTATTGCGCCTGTGACAGGTGTGACCTTAAGTTGGGAGAATACATGCGAACCCTTTGGCGATTTATTGCCGGATTTTTTAAATGGACGTGGCGTCTGCTGAATTTCGTCCGTGAAATGGTACTTAACCTGTTCTTTATTTTCCTCGTACTGGTTGGTGTGGGGATTTGGATGCAGGTCAGTGGTGGTGATTCGAAAGAAACGGCCAGTCGTGGCGCACTGCTGCTGGACATTTCTGGTGTGATCGTCGATAAACCCGACAGTTCTCAGCGGTTTAGTAAATTAAGCCGCCAGCTGCTTGGTGCCAGTTCCGATCGTCTGCAGGAAAACTCACTGTTTGATATCGTCAACACTATTCGCCAGGCGAAGGACGACCGCAATATCACCGGTATTGTGATGGATCTGAAAAACTTCGCAGGCGGCGACCAACCGTCTATGCAGTACATCGGCAAAGCTCTGAAAGAGTTTCGTGACAGCGGGAAACCGGTTTATGCCGTTGGCGAGAACTACAGCCAGGGGCAATATTATCTCGCCAGTTTCGCCAATAAAATTTGGCTGTCTCCGCAAGGCGTGGTTGATCTGCACGGCTTTGCCACCAACGGTCTGTACTACAAATCGTTGCTGGATAAGCTGAAAGTTTCCACCCATGTGTTCCGCGTGGGTACGTATAAATCTGCCGTTGAACCGTTTATTCGTGATGATATGTCACCGGCAGCCCGCGAAGCTGACAGCCGCTGGATTGGTGAGCTGTGGCAAAACTATCTGAATACTGTTGCCGCTAACCGGCAGATCCCTGCTGAGCAGGTATTCCCTGGCGCGCAAGGGTTGCTTGAGGGTTTAACCAAAACCGGTGGCGATACCGCGAAATATGCACTGGAAAACAAGCTGGTCGATGCACTGGCATCGAGTGCGGAAATCGAAAAAGCACTGACCAAAGAATTCGGCTGGAGTAAGACTGATAAAAATTATCGCGCCATCAGTTATTACGATTACGCATTGAAAACGCCGGCAGATACCGGTGACAGCATCGGTGTCGTCTTTGCTAATGGCGCAATTATGGATGGCGAGGAAACTCAGGGGAATGTTGGCGGTGATACCACTGCGGCACAAATCCGCGACGCTCGCCTTGACCCGAAAGTGAAAGCGATTGTCCTGCGTGTTAATAGCCCAGGCGGCAGCGTTACCGCGTCTGAAGTGATTCGCGCTGAACTGGCAGCAGCCCGGGCAGCGGGTAAGCCTGTGGTTGTATCGATGGGCGGCATGGCGGCATCTGGTGGTTACTGGATTTCCACGCCAGCTAATTACATTGTGGCTAACCCCAGCACCCTGACCGGTTCTATCGGTATCTTCGGCGTGATCACCACCGTAGAAAATAGTCTGGATTCGATTGGTGTTCATACTGATGGTGTCTCAACTTCACCGCTGGCGGATGTTTCTATCACCAGGGCACTGCCGCCGGAAGCGCAGCTGATGATGCAGTTAAGCATTGAGAATGGCTATAAACGCTTTATCACGCTGGTTGCTGATGCGCGTCATTCGACGCCGGAGCAGATTGATAAAATTGCCCAGGGCCACGTCTGGACCGGTCAGGATGCAAAAGCTAACGGGCTGGTCGATAGTCTCGGGGATTTCGATGATGCGGTCGCCAAAGCAGCAGAGCTGGCAAAAGTGAAACAGTGGCATCTGGAATATTACGTTGATGAACCGACCTTCTTCGACAAAGTGATGGACAACATGTCTGGTTCTGTCCGGGCAATGTTGCCAGATGCGTTCCAGGCCATGTTACCTGCACCGCTGGCCTCGGTAGCCTCTACCGTTAAAAGTGAAAGTGACAAGCTGGCCGCGTTTAATGACCCACAAAACCGTTATGCGTTTTGCCTGACCTGCGCCAACATGCGTTAAGTCTTGTACTGAGTGGCCGACAGATCGTCGGCCACATTATTTTTTACGTCGACGAATCCTCTTCCCGCTGTTTCGCCCCATATTTCCTTATCCGCATAGTATCAGGTGCGCTCCCCCTGCCTCACGTATATACTTTTGCTCTTTCGATATCATTCATATCAATATCATGCAAAAGAAATCAATTTACGTTGCCTACACGGGCGGGACCATCGGGATGCAGCGTTCCGAGCAGGGTTATATACCGGTGTCAGGTCATCTACAACGCCAACTGGCGCTGATGCCGGAATTCCATCGCCCGGAGATGCCAGATTTCACCATTCATGAATATACGCCGCTGATGGATTCTTCAGATATGACGCCGGAAGACTGGCAGCATATTGCTGAAGATATTAAAGCGCACTATGACGACTATGATGGTTTTGTCATTCTGCACGGCACCGACACGATGGCGTATACCGCCTCTGCGCTGTCGTTCATGCTCGAGAATCTCGGTAAACCGGTCATTGTGACAGGGTCACAAATCCCGCTGGCTGAGTTACGCTCTGACGGACAAATTAATCTGCTGAATGCGTTGTACGTTGCGGCGAATTATCCGATCAACGAAGTAACGCTCTTTTTCAATAACCGATTGTATCGCGGCAACCGCACTACCAAAGCCCATGCCGATGGTTTTGATGCGTTTGCCTCTCCAAACCTTCCTCCGTTACTGGAAGCAGGTATCCATATTCGTCGTTTGAATACGCCACCCGCCCCGCACGGTGAAGGGGAATTAATCGTTCATCCAATCACCCCACAACCAATTGGCGTAGTGACGATTTATCCAGGGATTTCTGCTGACGTCGTGCGCAATTTTCTGCGCCAACCGGTGAAAGCATTGATTCTGCGCTCCTATGGCGTGGGTAATGCGCCACAAAACAAAGCCTTCCTGCAGGAATTACAAGAAGCCAGCGATCGCGGTATTGTGGTGGTCAACCTGACACAATGTATGTCCGGTAAAGTGAACATGGGTGGTTATGCCACCGGTAACGCCCTCGCCCATGCCGGCGTAATTGGCGGTGCAGATATGACTGTAGAAGCCACGCTAACCAAACTGCATTACCTGCTTAGCCAGGAACTGGATACTGAAACCATTCGCAAGGCCATGAGCCAAAACCTGCGCGGCGAACTGACGCCGGATGATTAAGGAGACTGTAATGCCCCCTCGCGCCCTGTTACTGGTCGATTTACAAAATGATTTCTGTGCTGGTGGCGCGCTCGCCGTGCCGGAAGGTGACAGTACGGTGGATGTCGCTAACCGCCTGATTGACTGGTGCCAGTCGCGCGGTGAAGCGGTTATCGCCAGTCAGGACTGGCACCCGGCGAATCACGGCAGTTTTGCCAGTCAGCACGGTGTAGAGCCTTATACGCCAGGCCAACTCGACGGTTTGCCACAAACCTTCTGGCCAGATCACTGTGTGCAGAACAGTGAAGGCGCACAATTACATCCGTTACTGCACCAAAAAGCGATCGCAGCGGTGTTCCATAAAGGCGAAAATCCTTTAGTTGACAGTTACAGTGCCTTTTTTGATAACGGCCGTCGGCAGAAAACCTCTCTCGATGACTGGTTACGCGATCATGAAATCGATGAATTGATCGTTATGGGCCTGGCTACTGACTATTGCGTGAAGTTTACCGTGCTGGACGCGTTACAGTTAGGTTATAAGGTAAACGTGATTACCGATGGTTGTCGTGGCGTGAATATCCAGCCCCAGGACAGTGCGCACGCGTTTATGGAGATGTCAGCAGCTGGGGCAACGCTATATACGCTGGCAGACTGGGAAGAGACACAGGGGTAATTTTACGCTGGCCTACAATTCTGTACTGGCATTGTAGGCCAAATAAAACACGTCAGTGGCACATCTGGCAATTGATGCCATCAACGAAAGATTTAATTCACCTCAGAAATCTCTTCCAACGACACCTTCCGCGTTTCGATGCCAAAAATGGAGAGAACCAGCGCACAGAGCAATAACATGACACCAAGTACCATAAACACCGTGATCGACCCATAATGTGTTAATAATGCCGCAACGCCATAGGGCGTGAAGACTGCGACGATCCGTCCGACGGCATTAACGAAACCCGAACCGCGCAGGCGTAAATGCGTTGGCCAAAGCTCCGGGATATAAACCGCCGACGCGAAGCAAACATACATGTATAAAAAGAAGATCATCACCAGTCCATAGATTAAAATCGCCCACTCTGTAGTCTGAATTGAATAGATATAGCCTAACACGGCAATAATAATAAGTAAGGTGGAGCCAAATAACCGACGAGGAAAATGATCAATAATTAATGCCGCAATAAATATTCCTACCGGAGCGCCAATCATAATAACAGCGGTCATTAATATTGATTTATCGACATCAATGCCGGAGTTAACAAATATGGTCGGTATCCATACGGTGATGGTATAAAGCGAAATGTTCATTGCAATTAAAACAGTAATCGCGACTAATGTACGTCGTAACATTTCACCTTTAAACAGGAGCCAGAAAGTACCCTTGATTACTTTAACCTTGCTGTTGCTCTGATACGAAGTAAGCGGGGGTAAACGAATACTCTTCTCTCTTTCAATTTGCTGCTCTACTTCACGAAGTTGGCATTCTGCACCTGCGATTTGCCCTTTCCCTGCCAGCCATCGTGGCGACTCGATAAAGTATTTACCTGAGAGAAACCAGGCTAACAGTATGCCAATACCACCCAGCAGAAACATTATTCGCCAACTAAAAAAAGCGATAACCACCACGCCTATCGCCGCAGACAGCATGGGCGACCAGTTACCAACAAATGAGAGCCGCGCGGACCATTTTCCACGCACCGTCGCGGGGATAAACTCCGTAAATGAGGCATAGCCAACCATAATCAGCGCCCCCATTCCTGTTCCCATCAGGAAGCGAAAGAAGATGAGCCAGTACATATCAGGGACAAAAGCGGCCCCTGTTGCAGCAATACCGACGATGAGAAGATTTATGCGAAACGCCCTGCGCCGCCCAAAGTAGTCACCAATAAACCCACCAGTAAGTGAGCCGATGAAATAACCAAACATTAATGCCGAGGTAAAGGCGGCATTGAGGAAATTATTTGACCATCCATTGCTTACCAGCTTTGCTAAGACGACATTACCGGAGTAACTCAAAAACCCTGTTAATAACAGACTAAAGCTTATAATACCAAATATACGATAATGAAACCGGGCCAAAGGCAAGTGGTCCAGTCTTGCGCCAATTTGATCATATTGTTCCATTAGGTGCCTCGGATTTGCTAAAAAGGTAGCAATTGCGGCAAATTCACTTGCCGCATCTTTATCATCATTTTATTTCAAGGCGCAGGAACAAATAATATTGACAACGTGTGCTTAAATTACCACACCAGCTGGATATTATTGTCTTTGCAAAATGCTATCCACTCTGCACCCGGTGATTTATCAGTTATTATGTAATTAATATGACTAAAATCAGCTAACTGGACAAAAGCTTTGCGATCAAACTTAGAGTGATCAACCAATAACGCAACTTCTGTCGCCTGACGGATCATTGTCTTTTTGATTTCAGCTTCCGCTTCATTAGAGTCCAGCGCGCCGCTGTTAATATCAAGACCTTTACAACTCATTACCATGATATCGACATGATAGCGCCTGATGATCTCTTTAGTAATTCTTCCTTGCAGTGAAAGTGTATTTTTGTTTAGTTCCCCACCCGTTGAAACGACTTTAATTTCTGACTGAGCCAGAACATGAATCGCTTCCGCCGAGTTGGTTAGCAACGTCAGGCCACTACGGTCCTGTAACAATTTGAGCAATTCCATTACGGTACTACTGGAATCGGCTGCCATGGTGGTTTTATTGTCGATAAAGGGTAGTGCCTTGCGTGCAATAAGCTGCTTCTCTTCATAAAACGATGAAGCGCGCTTATAAAAATGGATATTCTCCGTCAACATCGCTGTATTTAAAACAGCACCACCATAGGTTCTGGTCAAAAAGCCTTCATCTTCCAGCTTCTCAAGATCGCGGCGAATGGTTTCTTCGGTTACCTGAAAAATCCCACTCAAATTTGAGACTGTCACCTTTTTATCGTTGGCAACCATTTGCTTAATTGCCTGAATCCTGTCTTTTGCCGCCACGATTACACCCCTGTATCTTTTTACATCACATTAGCGCGATTATCGCATAACCGATGTTTACTTTCAAAATAACCTGTTTGAATCACAGATTTTCATCACAGTTTTCACAGAAACAGAGGTGAATCGTGTTGAGTATTTAACGCTCCAGGGCCTCTGCCATTTCCCTCATCAATGTTGCGTCTGCATCCGATAAGTTGATATTCAGTGCCGCGACATTTTCGCGTACCTGTTCCGGTGCAGTAGCCCCACTAAGAATGGAGATTAAATCACTCTGTTTTAATAGCCACGCCAGTGCCAGAGTGGGAATTGTGCACTGATAACGAGCACAAAGTGGCTGCCACTGTTCAAGCATATCAATCACTTTCAGCATGTTTTCACGCTGGAACCAGACTTTATTTGCCCGAGCGCCGCCCGGAACGTAATCACGAGTGATGGTGCCGGTCAACAATCCCTGCTCTAGCGGGGAATAAACCTGAACCACAATGCCATTATCACGACATAGTGGCAGCAGTTCGTTTTCCATTGCCCGGTCGAGGATACTGTATTTCGCCTGAATAATATCCAGTTCACCATATTGCAGATACTCGCGGATATGGTCAGCATCGACGTTAGCAGCGCCTATAGCGCGAATTTTCCCTTCAGACTTTAACTCATTAAGCACTGCGACAGTTTCAGCGATCGGCGTAAAAAATGGCGGCACCGACTGCCAGTGCGTCATGTAGATATCGATGTAATCAATACCCAGACGTTGCAAGCTCGCTGCTACCTCTTCGCGGATAGATTCCGGGGAAAGGTTTTTATACAACTGCCGATCGCCAACTTTGTTGAATAAACTTCCTTTTCGTTCCCAGACAATGCCGCATTTGGTTTCTACTACAACCTGTTCACGGGGCAGTTTTTTTAACGCCTGACCGACGATAACTTCACTATTGCCAAAGTTATATCCTGGCGCAGTATCAATCAGATTAATGCCACAACGATGGGCTTCAAGAATCGTATCAATACATATTTGCCGATCGAGATCGCCATTCCATGCAGGACCGCCGCCAATGGCCCATGTCCCCAACCCCATTCGCGAAAGCGTAATATCCGTTGTGCCTAAAGGTATCTTTTTCATTTGCCTTCATTATCCTTCGTATTCTTCCAGCAATTGTTCGACCAGCTTTCTGTTTTTTACGCCGGTGGTGGCACCGACGCTTAGAACCGAGATAGCCGCCGTTGCATTGGCAAAGCGTGCGCATTCACGCAGATTTTTGCCTTCTAACAGTGCCGCAATAAAACCTGAAGCAAAGTTATCGCCCGCGCCAATGGTGTCGATGGCGGTTATTCCTGCGACCGCCGGCACCTTCATCGTCATGTCACCACGCTTGATAAAGCAGCCGTCTTTACCCGTTTTAATCACCACCGTTTTTACGCCGCACGCAAGAAAGCAGTCAGCAATTTCATCCAGTGTCTCTTTCCCGGTGAGTAATTTTGCCTCGGCAAAATTAGGAAACAGATAATCGACATAACTCAATGCTTCGCAAATATCATCCAGCGTTTCATTCAACCGCGGTTTGATCATATCGGCACAGATAATCATCTGCCGGGCTTTAGCTTGCGTAAAAATTTCTGTTAGCGCTTTACCATCCAATAGTGGACTGTTGAAAATACTGGCCAGTGATAATAATTTCGCCTGAGAAAACCGCGCAAAATCAACATCGTCAATATTCAATTTCCACAGACTGCCATTACGGTTTGTGACAAACGTCCGCTCGCCATCCTCCGTCACCAGTCCAACGTTAATAGAGGTATCTATGCTGACGTCCTGCTTCAGGCTTTGAATATCAATATTCTCTTTGCGGCAATGGTCGAGAATAAATTGCCCTGCGGCATCTTTACCAATACGACTCATTAATGCTGTGCGATGGCCCAGACGAGAAATAATTGTTGCTTCATTTATTGCATCACCCCCGGTGGTCATTGCGATTCTTTCAAGAGGATAAGAATCCACATCAAAGATATTTTTACTGACCGGTTGCAATGGAATATCAACAATAGCGGCACCTATACAAATAACGTCGAGATTATCCATATCATTATTCCGCTTTGCCATCAGAACCGAACAGTTTAATTTTTTCCAATGCCCGTTCTTTTACAGCTTTACGTACTTCACGTTCTAAATGCAGGAAAGGCTGATCCTGGTTTTCTTTCACTGCAACCATTGCGGCCTGACAGAGCTCCGTATGAATGTTGATTTTCGCGATACCCAACGAAATTGCAGTTTTAATGTCGGCATCACTGATCCCCGATGCACCGTGCAAAACCAGCGGAACAGAAACGGCATCGCGTACGCGTTTGACGACCTCAAAGTTCAATTGTGGCTCTGACGTATAAACCCCATGCTGGTTGCCGATGGCGACAGCCAATGAATCACAGCCCGTACGTTCAACAAATTCAGCCGCCTGGTCAGGATCGGTATAGTGATAGCCCGCCAGCGCTTCCTCATAAACGGTTTCATTACCGACATGCCCTAATTCCGCCTCTACCGGAATACCCAGCGGATGGAAGAAATCGACAGCCTCTTTGGTTAAACGAATATTTTCTTCGAAATCAAACGCGGAAGCATCACGCATTAATGAATTCATACCATGAGTCCAGGCGTTATGAATAATCTCCATACTCCGACCATGATCCCAATGAGTTATTACCGGCACCGTTGCTTTTTGTGCCATTGATACCATCATGTGAGAGAAATCTTCAAATGAGGTGTTACCGACAAAACCTGTACCAAAAGAAATAATAACCGGGGATTTCGCTTCTTCGGCTGCGTCGATAACGCCCATCAACATTTCTGCATTCCATACGTTAAAATGGGCAATTGCATAATGTTTATTTGTGGCATCGTTTTCCCAATATCTGATATCTGCGAGCATGTTCTGTTCTCCCGTATTAATTAATCGCTAATTTTAATAACGCCTTTAATAATGTCGCGTTTGTTGTTAACTGACTCTTCAAATGCCTGTTGTACATCCCGATAATCGTAAATATGCGTCACCATCGATTTCACATCGAATCGCCCTGAAGAAATAGCTTCAATCGTGACCGGATAACGATTGGCATAGCGGAATACCGTCTGGATAGTGACTTCGCGATTGATTTTGAGGAAATTGATTGCCGAATCGCCGGGTACAGTACCAACAATCATAATTTTACCGCCGCGCATTACCAGATAAGGTGCCTGTTTAACGGTGACCGCAGAACCCGCTGTTTCGAAAACAATATCTGCGCCCATGTCTTCGGTAAATTGCTGACAGCGTGCAATAGTGTCTTCTTTTGCGCCGTTAATAACCACTGTCGCACCAAGCTGTTCCGCCATTGCCAGACGTTTTTCCAGCACATCAACGACGGCAATTTCCGTTGCTCCCAGGCATTTGCACGCTTGCAACGTCATCAAACCAATACAACCTGCTCCCAGAATAATTATCTTCTTACCCGGTTTAACATCTGCCAGCATCGCGGCATGCATCCCGACTGCGGCAGGCTCCACCAGCGCCCCTTCCATCGTGTCCATATTGTCGGGCAGTTTGTAAGTAAAGCTCTCCGGATGACACAGATAGTGCGTTAATGCGCCGCGGTAGTTGGGTTGTGTCGCCATAAAATCAACGTCCGGGCAGATGTTATATTTGCCTTCCAGACAGTAACGACAGTGACCGCAAGGAACGCCAGGTTCGATATTTACCCGATCCCCCGGTTTAAATTTGCGCACGCGGCTTCCCACAGCCACAACCGTCCCGGCGCATTCATGACCCAGGCCAATTTCTTGATTTGGGTCTTTAGGCGGAATAAACGGGCCTGATTCAAAACCATGTACATCTGAACCACAAATACCGACATATTCTACTTTAATCAAAACTTCATCTTCTTTAGGCACTGGTATTTCTGCTGAAATAATTTTCATTGTGCCCGGCACCTGCAATATTGCTTTTGAATTTTTCATTTTGAATCCACCCGTATTATTTATTGGCTACTGCATCAATACTTAAACTTTCAACGGAGACACCTTTGGTTTCGATTCCAATGGTGGCGATAGCAATTGCGACAATAATTGAAACCGCCCCCAGAAGAATAAAGACTCCCGTAACGCCATAACTACTGAGCAGCACTGCAACGGCATAAGGTGCGGCAATACCACTGATTCGCCCTACCGCATTCGCCAGACCGGAGCCACGGAGTTTGGCCTCTGTCGGCCAGATTTCAGGGACATACACTGCCGAGGCATAGCAAACGTACATATAGACGAAAGTAATCAGGAAGAAACCAATCAACGTTATGAGCAACATACTGGTTTGCAGTGAATAGATATATCCGAGCACCGCAATCAGGATTAATAGCCCCACACCCATTGTTTTACGCGGAATTTTATCCATCACCAGCATGGCAATAAAAATACCAAATGGCGCGCCAAACATACTCATGGTATTTAAAACAATCGAGTCTTTTAAATTAATCCCCTGGGTCATGAATATTGTTGGCAACCAGTTAATTAGTGTGTACTGCACAACGTTCATGGCAATCAGCACACAAGAGCCTAATATCACGCGTTTCAGTAATACTCCTGTCAGTAAGGCTGAATACGGCACCGCTTGTGGCGCTTTACCGTCATCAGCAATAACCACAGGCGGCAAAGGTTTACCCGTCTGGCGTATGACGCCTTCTTCTATACTCCGCATGACTTTCTCGGCTTCCTGATACCGTCCGCGCGATTCCAGCCAGCGCGGGGATTCAGGAAAGTAGCGCCAGGCCAGCGCCGTAGCGATAAGCGACAATATTGCAGGGATAAGCAGTTGTACCCGCCAGTTCCACTCTGCACTAATCAGCGGCGTGAGTCCCATCGCTATCAATGAACAGAGCGGATATGACCAGTTGCCAATAAAGGAAACCCGACTTGACCACGTTCCACGATTTCTACCGGGCATATATTCGGTGAAACCAGCAAACAGCGTAACCAGTAAAGCTCCCAGCCCAACTCCCATCACAAAACGGCAGGCAATAAGGAAATCCATATTCGGTGAGAAAGCACCGACAACCATCGAGGCAATATGAATGGCCTCATAGAGGATGAACGCATTTCTGCGACCGGTTTTGTCGCCAATGATGCCGCCCACCAGCGCACCGAGAAACATTCCGGCGGTCGTGATTGCTGAGAATGTGGCTGTGGTGGAATTATCTGTCCAGCCCAACGCTTTCAGCTGCGCGAGGATCAAGCCACCAACGGCATTACTCCAGCAGACAAGCAAGCCAAACGCGACGATGGCAAACATTGATGAATGCCAGCGGCAATCCGGTAAGCGATCCAGCCGTGCACCACAATGCGGTTTTGTTATCTGTTCCATGCGATAACGTTCCTTCAGGAGAGTGGTTATTCATCAAAGTCGTAAGTCATGATCACTTTGATTGCGGTTTTATCGACCATCGCATCAAACCCTTCGCGCCATTGCGACAGGCCGATACGATGCGTGATCATCGGTTTGACTTTGATAGCGCCGCTGGCTAATAGCCTGATAGCGTTACGCCATGAGGTGGAGTCATAGGCCATATGCCCAATGATGCTTTTGTTCCAGGCGGTAATGTCATTAATCGAGAAATCAAGAGGTTTGAAGCCCATTCCAACGCGTACCACTTCCCCGTTCGGGCGGAGCATTTCGATGGCTTGTTTCAGTGCGATATTGGCACCGGAGCATTCAATCACCAGTCCCAGATTGTCTTTGCCACAAATTTGCTGGCAGCGCGCCACCACATCTTCGGTAGAACCATTTACTACTGCCGTCGCACCCAGTTCTTTTGCAACCGGGAAGCGGACCGCCACATCTTCTTGCAGACCAACGACGACGATATTTACCGCCCCCATAATTCGCGCCATTTGTACGGAGAACAGCCCGAGTGGGCCAGTGCCGATGACGACCACATCCTGACCAGGAAGGAATTTCGATTGCTGCGCGATGGATTTGTAGGCATTACAGATAGGGTCAAGTACGGCTGCGTCCTCATAATCAACACCATCAGGGATTTCCCACAACGCATGACGATGAATTTTGAGAATTTCACCAGGAACCAGACAATATTTGGAAAAACCACCGCCCCAGGTATTATTATCCAGACCAAGGTTTACTTTTTCTGTACAACACAGAAAATCACCTTGTTCACAGGCCGGACAAACACCGCAAACGTGACCGCTGTTATCCGATACGACGCGTTGCCCCACTTTCCAGTCTTTGACTTTTTCACCAACCTGCGCAATACAACCTGCGAACTCATGGCCGCGGATAGAGTTAAACTCATCAGAACCGCTATCGACATTGTAGTGCTTCATGTCTGCGCCGCAGATTGCCGCGGCTTTAATTTCAATCACTACATCTTCCGGGCCACACATGGGTTGTGGGACATCAATCATCTTGTAGCCGCCAAAGGCCTTGCCAAACCGAGCCAGTGCTTTCATTGCGTCATCCTCTGTGTTTAGTTTTGCTTAGATGGCCATCATACTTACCCACATGATTTTTGAGGTCAACATTAAATCTGTAAAAAACAGATAATGATCTGCGTTTTACAACTCAGATCACAATTACGCAGAAAATGGCTGGGTCTGTTACAGGTTGATGGAAGGCGGGGCGCAAAAAGAGCAAATTCGAGAGGGATTACCGGCCAAATAGGTCTGAGACTTAAGTTCAGGAGAAGTCATTCAGGTGTGAACGGGACGGCAAGAGATCGGACTGGGACTTAGCCAGGTCATGGCGAGATAATTGAGATGAGTCGTGGGGTCATTGTTGGCTATCCCCTTCATAGCCGAGGCAAAAAGGGGATGAACCACTTACTTAAACATGGCAATAGGCTTTGCTGAGATACCAAAATCTTCTTTTAACTGCTGTTTGCTCTTCATGACCATCTGACCATTTGTGTCAATTGTCATATGCTGTGCTTCGATATTATGGCGGGCTTGCCACAGCATCACCAGTTGCAGGCAGTTCTCTTTTTGTTCCTCGGTCAACGCAACGCCATCAGGCCATTTCCCCAGTTCAACGGCGGTCGACAAACGCTGGTATACCTCAGGCATCATGCTGTTGATAATGTCATCAAGATTCATAATTTTTCCGCTCCTGTGGAATAAGTTGCTGAATCGTTTTTTCAACCGTTGATTTCTTCGCCGTTTTCGCCATCGGTAAAGCGTAAAGAGGCAGAGTTAACACAATAACGTTCGCCCGTTGGCTGCGGCCCGTCGGGGAAGACATGCCCCAGATGGGCATCACAGTTACCGCAACGAATTTCTATGCGCTGCATTCCATGTGACAAGTCTTTGATATAACGAATGGATTCTTCACTTACCGGTTCGTAGAAACTGGGCCAGCCACAGCCGGAATCATACTTGGTTTGGGAATGAAACAGCGGGGCATCGCAGATCAAACAGTGATATACGCCGTCACGCTTGTTATGCAGTAAACGACCCGTAAATGGCGGCTCTGTCCCATGATTCTGCGTCACGTAAAACTGCATCTCGGACAAATTTTTTTTCAGTTCTTCTGCCGAAGGTTTATTAGCCATTTGCTCACATCTCACTTTAATCGTGCTCACATTACGTGACTGATTCTAACAAAACATTAACACCAACTGGCAAAATTTTGTCCTAAACTTGATCTCGACGAAATGGCTGCACCTAAATCGTGATGAAAATCACATTTTTATCGTAATTGCCCTTTAAAATTCGGGGCGCCGACCCCATGTGGTCTCAAGCCCAAAGGAAGAGTGAGGCGAGTCAGTCGCGTAATGCTTAGGCACAGGATTGATTTGTCGCAATGATTGACACGATTCCGCTTGACGCTGCGTAAGGTTTTTGTAATTTTACAGGCAACCTTTTATTCACTAACAAATAGCTGGTGGAATATATGACTATCAAAGTAGGTATCAACGGTTTTGGCCGTATCGGTCGCATTGTTTTCCGTGCTGCTCAGAAACGTTCTGACATCGAGATCGTTGCAATCAACGACCTGTTAGACGCTGATTACATGGCATACATGCTGAAATATGACTCCACTCACGGCCGTTTCGACGGTACCGTTGAAGTGAAAGACGGTCATCTGATCGTTAACGGTAAAAAAATCCGTGTTACCGCTGAACGTGATCCGGCTAACCTGAAATGGGACGAAGTTGGTGTTGACGTTGTCGCTGAAGCAACTGGTCTGTTCCTGACTGACGAAACTGCTCGTAAACACATCACCGCTGGTGCGAAGAAAGTGGTTATGACTGGTCCGTCTAAAGACAACACTCCGATGTTCGTTAAAGGCGCTAACTTCGACAAATATGCTGGCCAGGACATCGTTTCCAACGCTTCCTGCACCACCAACTGCCTGGCTCCGCTGGCTAAAGTTATCAACGATAACTTCGGCATCATCGAAGGTCTGATGACCACCGTTCACGCTACTACCGCTACTCAGAAAACCGTTGATGGCCCGTCTCACAAAGACTGGCGCGGCGGCCGCGGCGCTTCCCAGAACATCATCCCGTCCTCTACCGGTGCTGCTAAAGCTGTAGGTAAAGTACTGCCAGAACTGAATGGCAAACTGACTGGTATGGCGTTCCGCGTTCCGACCCCGAACGTATCTGTAGTTGACCTGACCGTTCGTCTGGAAAAAGCTGCAACTTACGAGCAGATCAAAGCTGCCGTTAAAGCTGCTGCTGAAGGCGAAATGAAAGGCGTTCTGGGCTACACCGAAGATGACGTAGTATCTACCGATTTCAACGGCGAAGTTTGCACTTCCGTGTTCGATGCTAAAGCTGGTATCGCTCTGAACGACAACTTCGTGAAACTGGTATCCTGGTACGACAACGAAACCGGTTACTCCAACAAAGTTCTGGACCTGATCGCTCACATCTCCAAATAAGTTGAGATGACACTGTGATCTAAAAAGAGCGACTTCGGTCGCTCTTTTTTTTACCTGATAAAATGAAGTTAAAGGACTGCGTCATGATTAAGAAAATTTTTGCCCTTCCGGTCATCGAACAAATCTCCCCTGTCCTCTCCCGTCGTAAACTGGATGAACTGGACCTCATTGTGGTCGATCATCCCCAGGTAAAAGCCTCTTTTGCATTACAGGGCGCACACCTTCTCTCGTGGAAACCTGCGGGTGAAGAAGAAGTTCTGTGGTTGAGCAACAACACACCGTTCAAAAATGGCGTCGCTATTCGCGGTGGCGTACCGGTTTGCTGGCCGTGGTTTGGTCCGGCGGCACAACAAGGTCTGCCTGCGCACGGTTTTGCCCGCAACCTGCCGTGGACGCTGAAATCACATCATGAAGATGCTGATGGCGTAGCGCTGACTTTTGAATTGACGCAAAGCGAAGAGACGAAAAAATTCTGGCCGCACGACTTTACGCTGTTAGCGCATTTCCGCGTGGGTAAAACTTGTGAAATCGATCTTGAATCACATGGCGAATTTGAAACCACCTCTGCCCTGCATACCTACTTTAACGTGGGTGATATCGCTAAGGTAAGCGTCAGTGGGCTGGGCGATCGCTTCATTGATAAAGTGAATGACGCGAAAGAAAATGTACTGACCGATGGTATTCAGACCTTCCCTGACCGTACCGATCGCGTGTATCTGAATCCACAAGATTGCAGCGTGATTAATGATGAAGCGCTGAATCGTATTATCGCCGTAGGCCACCAGCATCATCTGAACGTTGTCGGCTGGAACCCGGGACCGGCGCTTTCAATTAGCATGGGCGATATGCCGGATGATGGCTACAAAACATTTGTTTGTGTAGAAACGGCTTACGCTTCAGAAACGCAAAAAGTGACCAAAGAGAAACCTGCACATCTGGCGCAATCCATTCGCGTTGCGAAACGTTAATTTACGTTAATGTTGTGTGCCGGGTGCAATGCATCCGGCACACAACATCACACCATATCCAGCGCAGTTTTTCCTTTTGGTGCCGGATATGCCTTATCCAGCATAGCTAATTCCGCTGAAGAAAGTTCGACCTCAAGCACAGCCGCATTTTGTTGGACATGGGCAATCGTGGCCGCTTTTGGAATCGCCATCACACCCTGATGACTGATCACCCACGCCAACAATACTTGTGCCGCGCTGATATTGTGAGCATGTGCAATTTCGTTGACTACCGCGTTTTTTAACAGTCCATTGCGCAACCGCCCGGCCTGGGCTAACGGACTGTAAGCCATCACCGGCATCTGCTGTTGCTGGCACCAGGGGAGTAGATCGTACTCAATTCCTCGTGAACCGAGATGGTAAAGCACCTGATTAGTGGCACACTGATTTCCCCCCGGCAGCTGCCAGAGTTCCTGCATATCAGCATAATCAAGGTTAGAAACGCCCCAGCGGCGGATTTTTCCCTGGGCGATCAATTTTTCCATCGCTGCGACAGTCTCTTCAAAAGCGAAACTGCCAGACCAGTGTAATAAGTAAAGATCGAGATAATCAGTATTGAGACGGCGTAAACTGGCTTCGCATGCATTTATCGCTTTTTGCCCGCCAGCATTCCACGGATAGACTTTAGAGACGAGAAAGACCTTCTCTCGCAGACCGGTTAATGCTTCCCCAACCACCTTTTCGGCACCGCCATCGGCATACATTTCGGCGGTATCAATGAGGGTTAAACCGAGTTCAATGCCCGCGCGTAGTGCAGCAACTTCTGTTTTGCGCTGACTGGCATCTTCGCCCATATACCATGTTCCCTGCCCTACGGCTGGCAGTGAGACATCGCCACTAAATTGAATCATTTTTTGTTGCATTGTTTCCTCCCAGGTATTGCACCACCGTAATGCAAAACAGGGCGTGACGCCCTGTTTTTATGCACAAAATGCCCTGGAAAGATGCATTATCAGAATTTGTAGGTGATCCCGGTAGAAATCAGGCCAGTCCAGGATTTATCCACCATCGGGCTGTCAGTAACTTCATCAGACAGACGGGTGTAGCGTGCGGTACCGTAAACACTCCAGTCGCCGAGGAAGTTGTAGCTGGCGCTCAGCTCCAGGTAAGGGCTCCAGCTGTCGTTCGGGTTATAGCCACGCAGACCGCTGCGAGCGGACTCTTTGCGCGATACGCCATAATAGTATTCGTTCTGGTTTTCGCTGTTCCACTGCACACCAATACCCGGAGTCACGGTCAGGCCACCGTTGGTGTAACGATACAACCAGGCCATATCCCAGACGATGCCGTTGCTGTTATCCAGGGTATCGCCAGCCAGGGTGGTACGCAGGTAACCGTACTGGGTAAAGTGAGCATAAGACAGACCAGCCATCATGGTGCTCTTACGGTCATCCAGGTGACGCATTTGGTGATCGCCACTGTCTTTCGCTTTGAAGTAAAGCGGCGACCAGTAAGCGGTAATTGAAAGTTTATCCGTTGCGTCATTCCACAGGTAGTAACCACCACCTAAGCCACGGAACCAGAAGTTATCGCCTTCATAGTTGATTACCGGTACTGGGTAAACATCGGTATCGTAATCTTTATATGGGTGTTCAACGACACCTACGCCTGCGCCCAGGGAAAATTTACCTTCAGCGTGCGCTACGCCTGCAGACGTTGCGATAAGCACTCCAAGTGCCAGAAGTTTGAGTTTGGTCACAATTAATCATTCCTTAAACAAATGTTTAGCGGGCGACAAAGTTTACCCGTCAATACATCGAAACCCAACCTTTTTACGTTTTCATTTTTTAAAGTAACTGTTTAATTTTCCTGACGCGGATGACACCGCGCTTACAGCCAAATGAATTTAGCGTTACTGGCGAGCCTGGTCTTTACATTAATTATGCAAAATTTATGGATGAGTTGTTGATATGCCATTGAAATTAAGAAAGCCGTGCAGGCAAGTTTTCCATTTGCCATCTACGCTTAATTTTGAAGGTGTATCACCGGGCACGTTGTTCTCATCGTCGATAAAATGGCATGAGAGTTGCTGTGTTTTAGCAAGAGACGTCGTTCAGTTTACCTCTTCCGGGAGCCTCTACTATTCATATGAACGGCTCTTAACCTGTGCTAAAAAACGAAAGGACGGCATACCATGAATATATTCGATCACTATCGCCAGCGATATGAAGCTGCCAAGGACGAAGAGTTCACACTGCAGGAGTTTCTTACCACTTGTCGGCAAGATCGCAGTGCTTATGCCAACGCGGCTGAGCGGCTATTGATGGCTATCGGTGAGCCTGTCATGGTCGATACAGCCCAGGAACCCAGACTTTCTCGACTCTTTTCTAACCGGGTCATTGCACGTTATCCGGCGTTTGAAGAGTTTTACGGCATGGAAGACGCGATTGAACAGATTGTCTCTTATCTGAAACACGCGGCTCAGGGGCTGGAAGAGAAGAAACAAATCCTGTATCTGCTGGGGCCTGTGGGTGGGGGTAAATCATCGCTTGCTGAGCGACTGAAATCATTAATGCAGCTCGTACCGATTTATGTATTGAGCGCGAACGGTGAGCGTAGCCCGGTCAACGATCATCCGTTCTGTCTTTTCAATCCGCAGGAAGATGCGCAGATTCTGGAAAAAGAGTATGGCATTCCTCGCCGTTATCTCGGCACCATCATGTCGCCGTGGGCGGCAAAACGCCTGCATGAATTTGGTGGCGATATCACTAAGTTCCGGGTAGTGAAGGTCTGGCCGTCAATTCTGCAACAAATTGCTATCGCCAAAACGGAACCCGGCGATGAGAACAACCAGGACATCTCCGCGCTGGTTGGGAAAGTCGATATTCGTAAACTCGAACACTACGCGCAGAATGACCCGGACGCCTACGGCTATTCCGGTGCGCTGTGCCGCGCCAATCAGGGGATCATGGAATTCGTTGAGATGTTTAAAGCACCGATTAAAGTGCTGCATCCCTTGTTAACCGCCACTCAGGAAGGTAACTACAACGGGACGGAAGGTATCTCCGCCCTGCCGTTCAACGGGATTATTCTCGCACACTCGAACGAGTCCGAATGGGTCACTTTCCGTAATAACAAAAACAACGAAGCCTTCCTCGATCGTGTTTACATCGTGAAGGTGCCGTATTGCTTGCGCATTTCCGAAGAGATCAAAATCTACGAGAAATTGCTTAATCACAGTGAATTGACTCACGCCCCATGCGCCCCTGGCACGCTCGAAACACTGTCACGTTTTTCCATTCTTTCGCGCCTGAAAGAGCCAGAAAACTCCAGCATTTATTCAAAGATGCGGGTTTATGATGGCGAAAGTCTGAAAGACACCGATCCCAAAGCCAAGTCGTATCAGGAATATCGTGACTACGCCGGTGTCGATGAAGGGATGAACGGTCTGTCGACGCGTTTTGCGTTTAAGATCCTCTCCCGCGTGTTCAACTTCGATCATGTAGAAGTGGCAGCAAACCCGGTCCATCTGTTCTACGTCCTGGAACAGCAGATTGAGCGCGAGCAGTTCCCACAAGAGCAGGCAGAACGCTATCTGGAGTTCCTGAAAGGTTATCTGATCCCGAAATATGCCGAGTTTATCGGCAAAGAGATCCAGACGGCCTACCTTGAATCCTATTCCGAATATGGGCAAAACATTTTCGACCGTTATGTTACCTACGCGGATTTCTGGATTCAGGATCAGGAGTATCGCGATCCGGATACCGGGCAGCTGTTTGACCGCGAGTCTCTTAACGCCGAGCTGGAGAAAATCGAGAAACCGGCGGGGATCAGTAATCCAAAAGATTTCCGCAACGAGATTGTTAACTTCGTACTGCGCGCCAGAGCGAATAACAGCGGACGCAATCCGAACTGGACCAGCTATGAAAAACTGCGCACGGTCATCGAGAAGAAAATGTTCTCCAATACCGAGGAGCTGTTGCCGGTTATCTCGTTTAACGCCAAAACGTCAACCGACGAGCAGAAGAAACACGACGACTTTGTCGACCGTATGATGGAAAAAGGCTACACCCGTAAACAGGTGCGTTTACTGTGCGAATGGTATTTGCGCGTACGTAAATCGTCTTAACAACCCTGGCCCGGTACACATGTTACCGGGCCTACAACGACAGCGAACCGTGGGCCTGAGAAGCGGCAACACAGGCGTAGCATACAGTTGGCAAATGTAGTACGGGGGGCATATGACCTGGTTTATTGACCGGCGTCTGAACGGCAAAAACAAAAGCATGGTGAATCGCCAGCGTTTTTTACGCCGTTATAAAGCGCAAATTAAACAGTCGATCTCCGAGGCCATTAATAAGCGTTCGGTGACTGACGTCGACAGCGGCGAATCCGTATCCATTCCCACGGAAGATATTAGCGAACCGATGTTTCATCAGGGGCGTGGCGGTCTGCGCCACCGCGTGCATCCGGGCAATGACCATTTCGTCCAGAACGACCGAATTGAACGTCCCCAGGGTGGCGGCGGAGGTTCCGGCAGTGGTCAGGGCCAGGCCAGCCAGGATGGTGAAGGTCAGGATGAATTTGTCTTTCAGATTTCGAAAGATGAGTATCTTGATCTGCTCTTTGAAGATTTGGCCTTACCGAATCTGAAACAAAACCAACAACGCCAGCTGACCGAATATAAAACGCATCGGGCGGGTTATACCGCTAACGGCGTTCCGGCCAATATCAGCGTTGTGCGTTCATTGCAGAACTCACTGGCGCGACGCACAGCCATGACGGCAGGCAAGCGGCGGGAACTTCATGCACTGGAAGAGAATTTGGCCATCATCAGCAACAGTGAACCTGCGCAACTGCTGGAAGAGGAACGTCTGCGCAAAGAAATTGCAGAATTACGTGCCAAAATTGAACGCGTCCCTTTTATTGACACCTTCGATTTACGTTACAAGAACTACGAGAAGCGGCCCGATCCCTCCAGCCAGGCAGTGATGTTTTGCCTGATGGACGTTTCCGGTTCAATGGATCAATCCACTAAAGATATGGCTAAGCGTTTTTATATTCTGCTGTATCTGTTCCTCAGCAGAACGTATAAGAACGTGGAAGTCGTATACATCCGCCATCATACCCAGGCGAAAGAAGTCGATGAACATGAGTTTTTCTACTCGCAGGAAACAGGCGGCACCATTGTTTCCAGCGCCCTGAAACTGATGGATGAGGTAGTGAAAGAGCGTTATAACCCGGCACAGTGGAATATTTACGCTGCACAAGCATCGGACGGCGATAACTGGGCCGATGACTCTCCGCTTTGCCATGAAATCCTGGCGAAAAAATTATTACCTGTTGTTCGTTATTACAGCTATATCGAAATTACCCGTCGTGCACATCAGACATTGTGGCGAGAATATGAGCATCTGCAATCTACTTTCGACAACTTTGCGATGCAGCACATCCGCGACCAGGATGATATTTATCCGGTGTTCCGTGAACTGTTTCATAAACAAAATGCAACAGCTAAAGGCTAAAACTATCAGCCAGGTCATTATCGCCTGGCTGATTTTTAGCTTACTGTAAATTATCTCATTTATTACATACATTAGCTTACAATCGCTTTAAATATGACAGCATAACCTTTACATAATTTAGTTCCAGAAAACAATCATTCGGAAAAATGATTCAGTCAACACGTATTTCCATGGGGTTATTCTTTAAATATTTTTTTATCGTTAACGAAAATTGATCCTGGTCAAAACTATATATCTCTGCCATCAATAAAATCCAGCACTCACATTGCTCTCCTTTTTATAGTTTCTATGGGTACACAAAAATTAAAAGCTCAAAGCTTTTTTATTTTCAGTTTATTGCTGACGTTAATTTTATTTTGCATTACTACCTTATATAACGAAAACACAAATGTAAAACTCATCCCACAGATGAATTACCTGATGGTTGTTGTGGCTTTGTTTTTCCTTAACGCCGTCATTTTTCTTTTCATGTTAATGAAATATTTCACTAACAAACAAATTTTACCAACACTCATTTTAAGCCTTGCATTTTTAAGTGGCCTTATCTATTTAGTTGAAACCATTGTAATTATCCATAAACCAATTAACGGCAGTACACTGATCCAGACAAAGTCGAATGATGTTTCTATTTTCTATATTTTCCGCCAACTCAGTTTTATTTGTTTAACCTCGCTGGCGCTCTTTTGTTATGGAAAAGACAACATCCTTGACAACAATAAGAAAAAAACGGGAATCCTGTTGCTGGCGCTGATCCCTTTTTTAGTTTTTCCCCTTCTGGCACACAATCTGAGCAGTTATAACGCTGACTATTCTTTGTATGTCGTCGATTACTGTCCGGACAACCATACTGCGACCTGGGGAATCAACTATACAAAAATATTGGTTTGTCTGTGGGCATTTTTACTGTTCTTTATTATCATGCGCACACGATTAGCCAGCGAACTATGGCCGTTAATAGCATTATTATGTCTGGCATCGCTATGCTGCAACTTACTTCTACTGACTCTGGATGAGTATAATTATACTATCTGGTATATCAGTCGCGGGATTGAAGTTTCCAGTAAACTGTTTGTTGTGTCTTTTCTGATTTATAACATTTTTCAGGAGCTGCAACTCTCCAGTAAACTGGCAGTTCATGATGTGCTGACCAATATTTATAATCGGCGCTACTTTTTCAACAGCGTAGAGTCATTATTGTCGCGACCTGTTGTTAAGGACTTCTGTGTCATGCTGGTTGATATTAATCAGTTCAAACGCATCAATGCCCAATGGGGACATCGTGTGGGTGATAAAGTGCTGGTTTCAATTGTCGATATTATCCAGCAAAGCATCCGCCCCGATGATATTTTAGCGCGACTGGAGGGTGAGGTGTTTGGCTTGCTATTTACCGAACTCAATAGTGCCCAGGCAAAAATCATTGCGGAACGTATGCGTAAAAATGTCGAACTCCTGACCGGCTTTAGTAACAGATATGATGTTCCTGAACAAATGACCATCAGTATTGGCACGGTTTTTTCAACGGGTGACACGCGTAATATCTCGCTTGTCATGACGGAAGCAGATAAAGCCTTACGCGAAGCGAAAAGCGAGGGGGGCAACAAAGTGATTATTCATCATATTTAAGTGCAAAAATATTCAGAGCCATGCTTTTTGCGTGGCTTTTGCATACAATTTATTACTATTACCCCTAAATTTCCCCTCCCCAGCGGCGCAGAGATGAGTATAATTAGCGCCCCTGTGCCAGGCCGCAATCGAACTTTATCTGGTTTTCTCGTTTCACTAACCGAAGGAGTGCCATTTATCATGAAATTGCACCATAGAATGCTCCGGCATTTTATCGCCGCAAGTGTCATTGTGCTGACATCTTCCTTCCTTATTTTTGAACTTGTCGCCAGCGACAGAGCAATGAGTGCCTATCTGCGCTATATCGTGCAGAAAGCAGACTCCTCCTTTCTTTATGATAAGTATCAGAATCAGAGTATTGCCGCGCATGTGATGCGCGCTCTCGCTGCTGAGCAGTCGGAAGTGTCGCCAGAACAGCGGCGCGCCATCTGCGAGGCTTTTGAGTCTGCCAATAACACCCATGGCTTAAACCTGACTGCCCATAAATACCCGGGCTTACGCGGCACACTACAAACCGCATCCACTGACTGCGACACAATTGTGGAAGCTGCAGCACTATTACCCGCTTTTGATCAGGCAGTGGAAGGCAACCGCCACCAGGATGATTACGGTTCAGGTCTTGGGATGGCCGAAGAGAAATTTCACTATTATCTCGATCTCAATGACCGCTATGTCTATTTTTATGAGCCGGTTAATGTTGAATACTTTGCGATGAATAACTGGTCCTTCCTGCAGTCAGGAAGTATTGGCATCGATCGCAAAGATATTGAAAAGGTATTTACCGGGCGTACCGTATTGTCGAGCATTTACCAGGATCAGCGTACTAAACAGAACGTGATGAGTTTGCTGACGCCGGTATATGTCGCAGGGCAGCTAAAAGGGATTGTGCTGCTGGATATTAACAAAAACAATCTGCGGAATATCTTTTATACTCATGACCGCCCTCTCCTCTGGCGTTTTCTCAATGTCACGCTAACCGATACCGATTCGGGGCGCGACATTATCATCAACCAGAGCGAAGATAATCTGTTCCAGTATGTCAGTTACGTCCATGACTTACCGGGCGGCATTCGTATCTCGTTATCCATTGATATTCTTTACTTTATCACGTCTTCGTGGAAAAGCGTTCTGTTCTGGATTTTGACGGCGTTAATTTTGCTGAATATGGTGCGGATGCACTTCCGTTTATACCAAAATGTGTCGCGAGAAAATATTAGTGATGCGATGACTGGACTGTATAATCGCAAAATTTTAACCCCTGAACTGGAGCAGCGGTTGCAGAAACTGGTGCAATCCGGTTCTTCGGTGATGTTTATTGCTATTGACATGGACAAGTTAAAGCAAATAAATGACACCCTCGGTCATCAGGAGGGGGATTTAGCGATTACGTTATTAGCTCAGGCGATTAAACAGTCGATTCGTAAAAGTGATTATGCCATCCGACTCGGTGGCGATGAATTCTGCATCATTCTTGTCGATTCGACGCCGCAAATTGCAGCACAACTGCCTGAACGTATCGAAAAACGTCTGCAACATATCGCGCCGCAGAAAGAGATCGGCTTCTCTTCCGGTATTTACGCGATGAAAGAAAACGATACGTTACATGATGCGTATAAAGCTTCCGATGAGCGTTTATATGTCAATAAGCAGAACAAAAACAGCCGTTCATGATAACCTTCTGTGGTTGTTTGCTTGTAATCTCAGGAGCGTGAAATGACTGAAATGGCTAAAGGAAGCGTGACGCATCAGCGGTTAATCGCTTTATTATCACAAGAAGGTGCTGACTTCCGCGTCGTTACCCATGAAGCGGTAGGTAAATGTGAAGCGGTGTCAGAAATTCGTGGCACCGCTCTAGGCCAGGGTGCTAAGGCACTGGTATGTAAAGTCAAAGGCAATGGCGTAAATCAACATGTTCTGGCGATCCTCGCAGCCGATCAACAGGCCGATCTGAGCCAACTCGCCAGCCATATAGGCGGATTACGCGCTTCGTTGGCCAGCCCGGCGGAAGTCGATGAACTCACAGGCTGTGTCTTCGGCGCGATCCCCCCTTTCAGCTTCCATCCAAAACTCAAACTGGTTGCCGACCCTCTACTCTTCGAACGATTTGATGAAATCGCCTTCAATGCAGGCATGCTGGATAAATCCGTTATTTTGAAAACCGCGGATTATTTGCGCATTGCGCAACCAGAACTGGTCAATTTCCGCCGCACTGCGTAACTAGCCGGTCCGTTCGATAAGAAGAACGGACAAAACCAGTACAACAGCAATGGCAAAAAACGATGACGTGATAATCAGTGTCTCGACAAACATTTGATCGTTCATAGCATGCCCCCGGGAGATAGCTGTTTTCACGTTATTGTTAGCGTGCACAAATGGCAGTTTGATGACAGTTCGCCTGATTTTTTATGCAAAAAACGTAAAGATTTTCTACTTCCTTCCTGCAGCAAGCGTAAAGTAAGCAGGCTTATTATTTTTTGGCAAGGAAACCACGATGTTTGATGTCACTTTGCTGATCCTGCTCGGGTTAGCTGCGCTGGGCTTTATCAGTCATAACACCACTGTCGCCGTTTCAATTCTGGTGTTAATCATTGTCCGCGTCACACCGTTAAGCACCTTTTTTCCGTGGATTGAAAAACAGGGGCTAAGTATCGGGATAATCATTCTGACGATTGGCGTTATGGCCCCCATCGCCAGCGGGACGCTACCGCCCTCAACCTTGATTCACTCGTTTCTGAACTGGAAATCACTGGTGGCGATTGCAGTAGGCGTGATTGTCTCCTGGCTGGGTGGGCGCGGCGTGACGTTAATGGGCAGCCAGCCGCAACTGGTCGCCGGGCTGCTGGTAGGCACTGTTTTAGGCGTAGCGCTGTTTCGCGGCGTACCGGTTGGGCCGCTTATTGCCGCGGGTCTGGTTTCGCTGATTGTGGGGAAACAGTAGTTAATCTCGCAATATATCGGCCTGGCGTTTGCCCCAGGCCTTTCTTAAACATAGTAATAAAGGCCGTTGTTGAATCATACCCCAGCGTATGAGCAACTTTCTGTACAGTATCGCCTTTCACTAATCCCTGAAGCGCCATAATCAGCTGTAACTGCTGACGCCACTGGCGAAAACTCAACCCCGTCTCTTTTACTATCAGTCGGGCAAGATTGCGTTCACTCATCGCAAAAAAGCCAGCCCATTGCCCCAATGCCCCCCACTCGACAGGCCCTTTCGCCATCATCTCCACCATCGTGCGGATTTTAGGATGAGAAGAAACGGGCAGGTGCAGCTGTTGTTGTGGCTGCTGAGGGAGTTCATCAAACAGGACCTGAATTAATCTGCGGGTCATTGGCTCAGCACGCTGAGTCGTCGTCCTGTTTGCCAGGGTTAAAATTAATTCCCGGCATAAGGGCGATATTTTCAATGTGCAACATGTTGTCGGCATTGTCACTGCGCTGGGTTCGATAAACAGAAAACAGAGTTCAGCATTAGCTGTTACTTGATTGCTATGTTCCACCCCGCCCGGTATCCAAACCGCATATTGTGGCGGCACCATCCACAAAGCATTTTCCACCGTACAGGTAATTGCACCATGTAGCGCCAGTATCAGCTGTCCTTTGCGGTGCTGATGTACAGGACTGGTTAACTCATCCGTTCCGGCGTGAATACAAAATGCGACCGCGGCTTCATGGTGTCGGTCGGGTTCATAGCCATTGAGATTCAACCTGTGCATCATTTTGTCCGAACTTAGCGATAATTTGTCATTTTAGCTTGATTCAACATAACAATAAAAACGGTAAGGTACAGCCTCGTTTGTAACAATGAGAAGCATATGACCTGTTCAACTTCATTAAGCGGCAAAAACAGGATTGTCCTTATCGCTGGCATTCTGATGATTGCCACAACATTACGCGTCACCTTTACCGGCGCAGCACCGTTACTGGATACGATTCGTTCCGCTTACTCGCTGACGACAGCGCAAACCGGCTTATTGACCACCCTGCCATTATTGGCCTTTGCGCTAATCTCACCTTTGGCTGCCCCGGTAGCGCGACGTTTTGGTATGGAACGTAGCCTGTTTGCCGCGTTACTTTTGATCTGTGCTGGTATCGCAATTCGCTCTCTCCCTTCGCCTTACTTATTATTTGGCGGTACAGCGGTCATTGGCGGTGGGATTGCATTAGGCAATGTCTTACTGCCAGGATTAATTAAACGCGATTTCCCTCATTCCGTCGCCAGACTTACCGGCGCATATTCCCTGACAATGGGAGCTGCAGCGGCACTGGGATCGGCTATGGTCGTGCCGCTGGCTTTGAACGGTTTTGGCTGGCAAGGCGCGTTGCTCATGCTGATGTGTTTTCCTCTGCTGGCTCTTTTTTTATGGCTGCCACAGTGGCGAAGTCAACAACATGCAAATTTGAGTACCTCGCGCGCCTTACATACTCGGGGTATCTGGCGTTCGCCGCTTGCCTGGCAGGTCACATTGTTTCTTGGGATCAACTCACTGGTCTATTACGTGATTATTGGCTGGCTTCCGGCGATCCTCATCAGTCACGGCTATAGCGAAGCACAGGCGGGTTCACTGCATGGTTTGCTGCAACTAGCCACAGCAGCACCCGGTTTGCTGATCCCACTTTTCTTACATCATGTGAAAGATCAGCGTGGTATTGCAGCGTTCGTTGCCTTGATGTGCGCAGTGGGCGCGGTTGGGCTCTGCTTTATGCCAGCGCACGCGATCACCTGGACTCTGCTTTTCGGTTTTGGTTCCGGCGCAACAATGATACTGGGGTTGACGTTCATTGGTCTGCGGGCTAGTTCTGCGCATCAGGCGGCGGCACTCTCGGGGATGGCACAATCCGTCGGGTATTTGTTGGCAGCCTGTGGGCCGCCGCTGATGGGTAAAATACACGATGCTAACGGTAACTGGTCTGTACCACTTATGGGTGTTGCCATACTTTCACTACTGATGGCGATTTTCGGACTTTGCGCCGGGAGAGACAAAGAAATTCGCTAATATCCGGTGCTATAGTGACGTAACAAATCATGCGTGAAAGGGAGAACAAACACGATGAATATTCAGTGCAAACGCGTTTATGATCCGGCTGAACAGAGCGATGGTTATCGCATACTGGTCGACCGCCTCTGGCCGCGCGGTATCAAAAAAACCGATTTAGCCCTTGATGAGTGGGATAAAGAAATCACGCCGTCAACGGAACTGCGCAAAGCCTTTCACGGCGAAGTCGTCGATTATGCAACCTTTCGCGAGCAATATCTTGCAGAACTGGCGCAACACGAGCAAGAAGGAAAGCGGCTGGCGGACATCGCCAAAAAACAGCCGCTGACCCTGCTCTACTCAGCAAAAAACACCACGCAGAACCATGCGCTGGTGCTGGCCGACTGGCTACGTAGCTTGTGATTTTAGTACAGCATCCGGCGGTTATTTTTCACCAGCCGGATGGTCACGCCGCCACAATGCCCATTCATCAATCGTTTCACCGCCCGGTAATTTGCAATTGTTGCTGACCCCTTGCGCTGTCTGCACTGGAATGAGCGTCCCGCCCTTCTGCTGGCAATAGACCGACGCCGGATTTGCCATACCAATCTGCGGCGGTTTAGGTGCTTCTGGCTGAGAAGGGGTTGAACAACCAGCCAGGACCAGCAAGCAAGGCAGAACAAAACTGATAATTTTCATTTATTGATCTCACATATTTATCCAAGATTAGAGTATCGCGGTATCGTTTTGTTTTGCAGCACTATTTTTATTACATTCACTCAAAACATATTACGTCTTGTTTCATCTTTGTTGATGATGTTTTATCATGCCTGCAAAGATTAAATAATCAGCATTTACCCGCCGTATCCTGGAGTTGTTCCGTGTCAGATCAGATTATCGCCCGCGTCTCGCAATCCCTTGCCAAAGAACAGTCACTGGAAAGTCTGGTCCGACAGCTTCTGGAGATGCTGGAAATGGTCACTGATATGGAATCAACCTACCTGACCAAAGTGGATGTCGAAGCGCGCCTGCAGCATATTATGTTTGCCCGTAACAGCCAGAAAATGTACATCCCGGAGAATTTTACCGTCTCGTGGGATTACTCGTTATGCAAACGCGCCATTGATGAAAACTGCTTTTTCAGCGATGAAGTCCCCGACCGTTGGGGTGACTGTATTGCGGCACGCAATCTTGGCATCACCACATTTCTGAGCACGCCAATTCACTTACCGGATGGATCATTCTATGGCACGCTTTGCGCCGCCAGCAGTGAGAAGCGCCAGTGGAGTGAACGCGCGGAACAGGTTTTACAGTTATTCGCCGGACTGATTGCACAATATATTCAAAAAGAGGCACTGGTTGAACAGCTGCGCGAAGCCAATGCTGCGCTGATTGCGCAATCGTATACCGACTCGTTAACCGGGCTACCGAATCGGCGGGCGATTTTTGAAAATCTGACGACACTGTTTTCCCTCGCCCGGCATCTTAACCATAAGATAATGATCGCGTTTATCGATCTGGATAACTTCAAATTAATCAATGATCGTTTTGGTCATAATAGTGGCGATCTGTTTCTCATTCAGGTTGGCGAGCGCCTTAATACGCTCCAGCAAAATGGCGAAGTTATTGGTCGTCTCGGCGGTGATGAGTTTTTAGTTGTTTCACTAAACAACGAGAATGCGGATATTTCGTCGCTGCGAGAACGCATTCAGCAGCAAATACGTGGAGAATATCACTTAGGTGATGTTGATTTGTATTATCCCGGTGCCAGTCTTGGCATAGTAGAAGTCGATCCTGAAACAACCGATGCAGACAGTGCCCTGCATGCTGCCGATATTGCGATGTATCAGGAGAAAAAACACAAACAGAAAACACCTTTTGTCGCGCATCCAGCGCTACATTCCTGAGGCGTATTCACATCCTTTTGATTGGTGATAACATGCGAATCGGTATTATTTTTCCGGTTGTAATCTTCATTACAGCGGTCGTATTTTTAGCATGGTTTTTTATTGGCGGCTATGCTGCCCCGGGAGCATAAAGATGAAAAAAACAACGATTATTATGATGGGTGTGGCGATTATTGTCGTACTCGGCACTGAGCTGGGATTGTGGTAACGTCACCTCTAAAAAATAGCAAAGGCTGCCTGTGTGCAGCCTTTGTGCAATTTAAGCGTTAACTTTTAATCTTCCTGTAGATAAATAGCACGACAATCGCACCAATAACGGCAACCACGAAGCTGCCAAAATTGAAGCCATCGACTTTACCAAAGCCAAACAGCGTGCTGATCCATCCGCCGACTACGGCACCGACTATCCCCAGCAGGATAGTCATAAAGAATCCACCTCCATCTTTACCTGGCATGATCCACTTCGCCAGAATACCGGCAATAAGCCCAAAAATAATCCATGACAGAATGCCCATTGTTTCCTCACTTATCTGTTTTGCATTAGCGGGTTAGTCGCTGATAAAAAGCATAGCACAACATCGGGAGGACAAGATTTGTGACGAGCATCACGGAGGTTTTTTTTGCGATGGCGCAGAAATTGCGCCATCAACGATCAGTGATAATTACCAACCACAAACATCATGTTCGTTTTCCGTGTCATAAGAACGTACGGTATTCACCAGATCTTTTATCACTTCAGCCGCCACTTCTGGCACCAGCAAAGTCATCGGCGTCTCTGTTTCATAATCGACAGAAACGCCATTGCTGTTATTGGTGACGGTCACGGTATACGTTGCTTTGCCCATGATTCATTTCCCGTTATGAATGACTTTCCGTTGTTGCGCACCTTCCATCAGGACTTCAGGAGCCACGAAGAAGTCAATGTTGAAATAAGTATCGTCAGTCATGGCTTCAATGTTGTGCCACTTTTCTGGAGGGAACACCGCAAACTGCCCCGCTTCGATAAGGATCACCTGATCAGGCTCTGCACTGTGTTCATCAGCGTAGCCGAGATATTTGACCGCCCCATGCATAACGGAAAGGCGTGGGTAAACCCCATAAGCGCTAACTTAAGGGTTGAACCATCTGAAGAATGCGACGCCTCGGTGCCT